>Ga0316204_10000849_pt1 | contig 97355 bp, 76 predicted proteins | sample 6monrhotite_MG_2_FD_205661 | JGI IMG/M metagenome (GOLD analysis project Ga0316204, IMG submission 205661) | Microbial mat bacterial communities from mineral coupon in-situ incubated in ocean water Damariscotta River, Maine, United States -... | ecosystem: Environmental > Aquatic > Marine >... | reverse complement strand
AACTTGCGGCTAGCCGCAAGTTTCGCCGGCGGCGTGAAGCGGGTTCGGTACGCAGGGCTAGCGTGCGCGCCTGCGTAACCGTTTGCGCAGTTGCTAGCGTGCTCGTTTGCGCAGGTGTTCTTGGGCGGTGGTGGAGAGGCCGAGCTTGTCGATCTCGCCAGCCAGTTGCGTCTTGGTGCCGTGGCCATCGAGGTAGCCGTTGAGGCGCATGACCGCGGTCGAGTTGACGTAGTCGCGTTCGCTGGGATAGATCGCGTGCATCTCGTCGTCGAGCAGACGTTCGTGGCGTAGGCGATACTTCTGGTGGTAGTCCTCCGCGATCCAGAACGTGTCGAGAGGCGCGATCTCGGTCTTGATCTGGTCGGGCGTCGTCACGAACTTGCGTCGTGTTGTCTCGATCGCTTCGCGTTGCGCCTCGTTGTGGTAGAAGACCGCCGACATGTATTGGCGACTCCACGCGTCGCGACACGGATTGTGCGTCGTCCAGAAGTGTTCGAGTAGCTGCTCGTAGCTGATGCGCGTCGGATCGAAGTCGATCTGGAGCGTCTCGGCGTGATCGCCGATCGAACGGTAGGTCGGGCTCTTGGTCGTGCCACCGCAGTAGCCGACGCGCGTGCGCAACACGCCTTCGAGACTCCCGAACCGGGAGTCGGGGCCCCAGAATCAACCGAGCGCAAACGTCGCCGTCTGGAACTCCTTCGGCACTTCCTTGTCGATCTGCGGAACGGGAAGGGTCGCGTTGTCGGGGTCGGGTTGCATGGAGCCAGCTAGGTTGGAGGCCGCTTGATGGGGTCGGTTCTCGATTGGATCGGTTGGCGCAGTCGTGACCTCGATCTCGGTGCCGGCGCACGATGAGAGTGCGAACACCAGGACCGTGAGCAAGGAATTGCGCGTGGCTGAGCTTGGCATTGCGCGCATTCTACGACGGATCGGTCGGCAGTTCCCCGATGGTAGGCTCGCTACATGCGTTCGGGTGCTTTGATGCCGAGCAGGTCGAGGCCCGTCGTCAGCAAGCGGCGTGCTGCGTCGACCAATACGAGGCGCGCATCACGAACGGCTGGTTCGGCGCCGACGACGTAGTGGTCGGCGAGGTAGCTGTGGATCTCGCCGGCGAGTGCGATCGTGAAGTTGGTCACGACGCTCGGCTCGGATTGATCGGCGGCGCGCTTCACTGCGGCGGCGAAGTCCATCATCGTCAGCAGCACGCGTTCGGCGTCGGCCAACTGTTCGAAGTCGATGCTGTCGACGGCGGGCACCGGCATGTCGACCTTGCGCAGGATCGAGCTCAGGCGAGCGCACGCGTATTGCACGTAAGGGCCAGTTTCGCCCTCGAACGCGAGCATTGCGTCCCAGTCGAACTTGACGTCCTTGATGCGGCCGTTCTTGAGATCGTTGAAGACAATTGCAGAGACACCAACGTGCTCGGCGACCGCGTCCGGGTCTTCGAGATCGGGGTTCTTCTCGGCGATGACCTTGCGCACCTTGGCGACGGCTTCGTCGAGGATCTCATCGAGGAAGACCGCGTTGCCGGAACGCGACGCGAACTTCTCCCACTTGCCTTCGGGGCTCTTCGACAACACGAGGCCGAACGGAACGTGTTCGACCGCGTCGGCGATCGGCTCCTTCATCTTGTTGAGCACCGCCTTGAGTTGTGCGAAGTGCAGCTTCTGCTCGGCGCCGACGATGTAGAGGATGCGCGTCGGATGGAACGTCGTCTCGCGGTAGAACGCCGCCGCAAGGTCACGCGTGTGATACAGCGTCGTGCCGTCGCTCTTGCGCAGGAGGCACGGCACCTTGATGCCTTGCTCTTTGAGCGTGACGACTTCGGCACCTTCGCTTTCTTCGAGCACACCGGCGGACTCGACGCGCTTCATCGCGTCCTCCATCTTGTCCTCGAAGAACGATTCACCGGTGATGTGATCGAACGTCACTCCAAGTCGACCGTATGGACCCTGGAAGGCCTCTAGCGATTCGTCGCGAAGCAGCTGCCACATGCGGCGTTCTTCGTTGTCTTCGCCACTCTCCAGTGCCTTGAAGTGCGCCGCGGCTTCGGTGTTGAGCTCGGGGTTGGCCTCGGCCTCTTTGGCGTAGCGCTTGTAGAGTTCGAACATGTAGCGCATCGGCGACTTGTGCAGTTCGTTCTCGTCACCGAACCGCATGTACGCCGTCATCATCTTGGCGAAGGGCATGCCCCAATCACCAAGGTGGTTGATGCCATGCACCGTCGCCCCGAGATGCCGATGAATGCGACAGAGCGCGTTGCCGAGCACCGTGCTGCGCATGTGGCCGATGTGGAACGGCTTCGCGATGTTGGGCGAGCTGAAGTCGATGCAGACGACCTGATCCGTGGCATTGGCCTTGCCGTAGGGCGCGGCGTCCGTCTGGATCGCACCAAGCACCTGGCGGGCCATCGCCGCGCGACGGAACTTGAAGTTGACGAACGGGCCCGTGGCGACCGCCGACTCGATCACGTCGTCCGGTTGGATCTTCGCGACCAGTTCCGCCGCAAACTTCGGCGGCGGCATCTTGGCGAGCTTGGCGATCTGGAACGCGCCGAGCGCCACGTCGCCGTGATCGCGGTTCTTCGGCGGGTCGAGTCGCAGCATGCCCGCGACTTCTTCGGCAGGCAGATCAAGGTCGGCGATTGCGGCAAGCAGGAGCTTGCGCAGATGGCTGTGCAGGTCGGTCACGGTTTGGCTCTCGGAGTTGGGCAAACAGGATAGCCAAAGGGCTCGGCATTGCTGCGCTTGATCCGGCCGAGTTGCGCGTTGTATCGCGGCCGACTGGACATCGCCCGGATCCGTGTGATGATCGCGGACGCTACGAATGTCCTCATCCGGCGCGCAAAACGTGAATACACCCTGGCACCTGGTCGTCGCGCTCACCCTGCTTTCCGGCATCGGTTCTGCGCAGGATGCAACGCCTCCGACGTGGGCGACGGATGTTGCGCCGATCGTCTATCGCTCCTGCACGCCGTGCCATCGGCCAGGCCAACCGGCGCCGTACTCGTTCTTGAGCTACGAAGACTTCTTCAAGAAGCGCACGTTCGCGGTCGAGGTGATCGAGTCCGGCTACATGCCGCCGTGGCAGCCGACGCACGGCGACTTCGTCGGCGATCGCAGTCTGTCGCAAGCAGATCAGGCGACGATCAAGAAGTGGGTCGCTGCTGGTGGGCCACGCGGCGACAAGGACAAGGAGCCGCAGCCGCCCAAGTTCGCCACGGGTTGGCAGCTGGGCCATCCGGACATGATCCTGCGCATGCCCGAAGTGTTGGTGGTGCCGGCGAAGGGGCCGGACATCGTGCGCAACTACGTCGTGCCGATCGCCCTCGAGCGGTTGCGTTTCGTCTCTGCCGTCGAGATCCGGCCGAGCAACCCCGCGGTGCATCACGCGGTGTTGGGAGTCGATCGCACGCGTCAGTCGCGCCAGAAGGATGCCGAAGACGAGCTGGCGGGCTTTCCCGGCATGACGCTCGGTGCCGCGATGCCGCCGGACGGGCACTTCTTGGGTTGGACGCCTGGCAAGAGTGTGCGACGTGCCGAGGATGGCATGGCGTGGCGACTTCATCCCGGTGACGACTTCGTGCTGCAGTTGCACGCGGTGTCGGTTGGCAAAGAAGAGAAGGTGCAGCCGGAGATCGGGATCTGGTTTACCGACAAGCCGACGCGGATGGTGTTCGACTTGTTGATGTTGTTCTCCGAAGAGATCGACATCAAACCCGGGGTGACCGACTTTGCGCTGCGCGATCACCTGGTGCTGCCGGTGCCGGTGACGGTGCATGCCGTCTACCCGCACGCGCACTACGTGTGTCGGCGAATGCGCAGCACGGCGACGTTGCCCGATGGCACAGTCAAGATCCTGTTTGCGATCGATGAGTGGGACTTCGATTGGCAGGACGACTATCGCTACCAGGCGCCGGTTGTGTTGCCGGCGGGCACGCGCATCGACATCGAATACGTCTACGACAACAGCGAGGGCAACACGAACAACCCAACTCGTCCGCCCAAGCGGGTGCGGTTTGGTCAGGAGTCGGCCGACGAGATGGGCACGTGCACGTTCTCGGTGACGCTGCACAACCCGCAGGATCGATCGAAGCTGTTGATGGCGACGACCGATCGTGACCTCGAGAAGTTGCCCAACGCTTGGAACCTGCTGATGCGCAAGTGCCAGCTCGAACGCGAGCGCGGCAACTTCTCCGGCGCCGAGAAGGCCATCGAACGCGCATGCAAGATCTCGCCCGGAGCGGCGGCGGTTTGGTTCGAGCGCGGCATGCTGGCTGAGGCAACCCACAAGCTGGAGCTTGCCGTTCGCAGCTATCGGCAAGCGCTCGCCATCAACCCGAAGCACGCGATGGCGCACATGCAACTCGGCACGTTGTTCGGCCGCAGTGGCAATGACGCGATGGCGCTCAAGCACTTCGGCGAAGCGGTCAAGGTGCTGCCCAACTCCGCGCGCGCCCACAACAACTTCGCGACGGCCAACTTCGCCGCCAACAAGCTTGCGCTCGCCGAACGCCACTACCGACTCGCGCTCGCGATCAGCCCCGAATACTTCAACGCGCAGTTCAACCTCGCGCGCGTCCTGATCGGCATGGGCAAGAAAGAAGCCGCCCGCAAAGAACTGCAGCGCGCCGCCTTCCTCCGCCCCGGCGAACCAGCCATCCAGCAGCTCCTCAAGCAGCTGAAGTGAACGTACTGTGCCTGGACCATTTTCACCCTATTCGCCGCTTAGCGGCGAATAGGGTGAAAATGGTCCAGGCACAGTACGTTCAGTTGAGGTGGTTGCGGATGGCTTGTTCGAAGCCGTCGGGGTCGAAGCCGAAGGGGCCGGGGCCGCCGCGGTAGATGACCTTGCCGTCTTGGCCGATCAGGTAGAGGCGCTCGGGCCAGCCGGAGTAGTCGAGGGAGACGGCGTCATCGATGTCGTCGACGACGGCCGGCATCGTCAGTCCGAGTTCGCGTGAACAGAACTGCGCCATTCGGTTGCGTTCTTCGTTGGTGACGGGGTCTTCGATCTTGCCGAATGCCATCGGTAGCCACGAGTCCATCGCGTGGGCTTCACGGCAGTAGACGATGAGGAAGCGGACCTGGTTGCCGTAGCGTGCGTGCAGTTCGTTCAGCCGACCGGCTGACTCGCGGAACGGTGGTCAAGTGTAGCTGCCGAAGATCAGTGCGACGGGTTGCTCCTTGACGGCGTCACTGAGTCGCACGGTGTGCGTTGGCTTGCCGGCGAGCGGCAGTTCGAAGTCGGGAGCGTCCGTGCCTGGGCCCGGTGCGTTGTCGCTGTCTTCCGCCGTCGGTTGCCAGCCGGCCATCTCCTTGCCGGTCAGCTTGCCGTTGCCGTCGAAGTCCTGGTCGCGGAAGGCAAGGTCGAGGTCGTTCGCGGCAAACCTGCCGTCGCCATCCTGATCAAACGACAGCAAGAACAGTCGCCAGTCGTCGGCCCAGCGGTTGAGCACGGCCGCGACTTCAGCCTGGTTCATGTTGCCGTCGCCGTTTGGGTCGAGGCTCTTCTGAAACGATGCCCACTCGGTGCCCGTCACTTCCTTGTCGGCGTCGGCATCCGCTTGCCGAAGAATCATGTGGGTGAAGCCGTTGAAGAACGTGTCCTCGGGAAAGTCCTTTGCCTCGAGCACACCGTTGTCATCACGGTCGTAGTTGTCGAAGCGAACGGGGCCACGCGTGTACTCGGTCTTTGTGATGCGCCCGTCGTCGTTGCTGTCGTACTTGGCAGAGAGGAACGACCACACTTGCGACAGTTCCAGTCGCGGGGTGCAGGTCCACGCGAGCTCGCTTGTGGGGGCGACCGAGTGTGTCGCGCACGCCGCAAACATGAGGGCTGGGAGTGCGAGTGATCGAAGTGCCGGCATGGGCCGGATTCTAAGCTGGTGGTGCGCCGCAGAAAGAAAGCTGTGCGGGCATTCAGGAAGCTTCCTGTAGTGCGGGGGGGGGCGTAAGGTTCTGCGAATAAGTAGCTTACGAGAGTGTTGGTGAGCGATTCCGTGACCTCTGGGAAGCCTGGCCACCGCGGCCTCCGAATTTGACGAGGGACTCCACGGCCAGACATCGCATGGGCAGGCAACCGGGTCCCGCCCTTGGCGGCGGCCCTTCCTATTGATCCCTTCCCAGGAAGCCCCCCCCCGTGACACATCAACTCTCCCGGCTCTGCAACCCGTCCTATTCGGACGCGCGGCAATCCTCTCATCGTCCGACGCGTTGGCGAGGCGCGCTTGGGCTGCTGCTCTCTGCGTTCTTTGCGTTGGTCGCAACCGCTCCGTCTGCCTTGGCGCAATCGCCCAACCCGTCGACGTTCGGTCGTCACGACATGTTGGACGCCGCTGCTCTAGCGCAGAAAGTCAGCGGTCAAGCGGACCCCGTTTCGGTCTACGTGTGGGGGCAAAGCTCCACCGCGGCGCAGCAAACGATGTCGAGCGCGAGTGCTTCCGATCACGAGCTGCAGTCGGCTCTCGTCGAAACGCTCAACACGTTGCTGGTCGACAACCAGTTCTTCACGCGGGAGCGTTTTGCTCACGTTCGGTTGTCACCCGAAGTGCGTCAGATGACTGTGCAAGCGCCTGGGCTCGGTGACGAGCTGGCGCGCTTCAACCGGTTGTTGCTGGAAGATGCATACAGCTGGCTTCGCAAGACGCAGCCCAGCGTGCCGGAGCGGCCGGCGCCCTGCGGTGTCCGCACAGCCCAAGGTGACTATCCACCAGGTGCTACGGCGCCAATCAATGGTTGGGGCTTTGAGGCCGGTGAAACCGTCGAGCTGCAAGTCCTGCACAACGATGGCACGCCCAACACGGGCATGGGGCACACTCCATGGCCCGTCACGGTGAACGACGATGGCACCTTCTTGTCGAGCTGGTTCGTGTGTGAAGACGATTGCCTCGACTCGACTCTGCTGCTGCGCGCAACGGGTCAGTCGTCCGGCATCGTCGAGGAATACATCTTCACCGATGCGCTGGAAGCGCGCGTGTTCGAACGGCTCATATCGTTTGCTCCGCAGACCGACGTGAGTATCGGTCAAAACCCGTGGGCTGGTGTTGTCGTTGCCGACGATGGCAACCTCTACGGCGTCACGCAGTCAGGTGGTGCCAACGGTGGTGGTACCGTCTACAAAGTGAGTCCGGATGGCAGCGGCTTCAGCACGCTCCACAACTTCGATTACTCGAATGGCTACTACCCACAGGGCGAGCTCATTCAGGGTGACGATGGCGCCATCTATGGCACGACCCTCTACGGCGGCTCGAGCGGCAATGGCACGGTCTTCAAGATCAACATGGATGGCAGCGGTTACACCGAGTTGCACAGCTTCAACTACTCGGATGGCTACTACGTCTACGCGGGTGTCACCCAAGGCGACGACGGCACCCTGTATGGCACGACCTACTATGGTGGCTCTTCCGGCCATGGAACGGCTTACAAGCTGAACCCGGATGGCACTGGTTTCACCGTCCTGCACAACTTCCTCTACAGCACAGATGGTGGTTACATCCAAGGCGGCTTGATGCAGGCCTCCGATGGTGCGCTTTACGGGACCGCGGCGGGCGGTGGCTCTTCCGGCTACGGGACCATCTACAAGGTCAACACGGACGGCACCGGGTTCACAGTCCTGCGCAACATGGACTACTCCCAGGGCGGTTCGCCATACGGCTTGTTGACCCAGGCTGCTGACGGCTTGCTCTACGGCACAACCTACAGTGGTGGTTCGAGCGGCTATGGCACGGTGTACAAGATCGAGACCAACGGCACGGGTTACACCCAGCTGCAGGGCTTCGACTACTACTCGGGTGGCTACCCGCGATCCGGGGTCATTCAAGGTGCGGACGGCGCCATCTACGGCACGACCTCCTACGGCGGCGGCAGCGGCTACGGAACGGTCTACAAGGTCAATACCGACGGCACGGGCTTCACGGTGCTGAAGGCGTTGAACTACTCCGAGGGCTACTACATCTATGCGACTGTTGCCCAAGGGCCGAACGGTGTGCTCTACAGCACTGCCAACAGCGGTGGTGCACACGGTTACGGATCGCTCTTCAAGTTGAACCCGGATGGCACCGGCTTCGAGGCGATCGTGAACTTCCACGCCGCCGTCTACGACATCAGCGAAGGCGCCTATCCAGTCGGCGAACTGGTGCAGGCCGACAACGGTGCGCTCTACGGCACCCACACATCGGGCGGCGTCTACGGCGCTGGTGTGTTGTTCAAGGTCAACCCAGACGGCAGCAACTACTCCGTTCTGTATGACTTCGACTACTCGGGTGGCTCCTACCCATACGGTGCGCTGATCCAGGCCGATGACGGGCTGATCTACGGCACGACCAACTACGGTGGCTCGAACGGTGGCGGCACGGTTTTCCGGATCGACACGGATGGCACCGGGTATGCGGAGGTCAAGAGCTTCAGCTACTCAGAAGGCTACTACCTCTACGGTGGTGTGAGCCAGGGCTCAGATGGCGCGCTGTATGGCGCGACCTACTACGGCGGCAGTGGCGGCTACGGCACGGTCTTCAAGGTCAACCCGGACGGCACCGGCTTCGCCACGTTGCACAACTTCAGCTACAGCGATGGTGGCTACTCGTTTGGCGGAGTGATCGAAGCTTCGAATGGCGCGCTGTATGGCACGACCAACTACGGCGGCCCCAGTGGCTACGGCACCGTGTTTACGCTGCAGCCCGACGGCACTGGGTTTGCGACGGTGCATAGCTTCACCTACGCGGATGGCAGCTACCCGCAGGCGGGCGTGATCGAGGGCGACGATGGCTTGCTCTACGGCACGACCAACTACGGTGGCACGGGCGGCGGCGGTACCGTTTACCAAGTAGCGAAGGATGGCACCGGCTTCAACACGGTGCATGAGTTCAACTACTCGGACGGCTACTACCTCTACTCCGGTGTCATGCAAGCTAGCGATGGCGTGCTCTACGGCACGACCTACTACGGTGGCGCCAATGGGTATGGCACTGTCTATGGGGTTCGCACCGACGGGACGGACTTCACCAGGTTGGTCGACTTCAACGGCACCAATGGTGGCTACATCCAAACCGGCGTTATCGAAGGCTTGGACGGTGGTCTCTACGGCGTTACCCAGCAAGGCGGCGACAGCCAACGAGGCACGCTCTTCCGCCTGATTGGTTCGACTCCGACGGTTGCCGATGCCGGCGTCGACTTCAGTGTCGAAGAAGGCCAGGTGGTCACGTTGGATGGCTCGGCCAGCACGGGTGCAGCCGGCATGACGTTCGACTGGACGCAGACTGCGGGTCCGTCGGTGGCGATCAGCGGCACCAATACCGCAACGCCTTCGTTCCAGGCACCGTCTGTTGCGATCGGCGGCGAGACGCTGACGTTTGCCCTGACCGTTTCCGCCAGTGGCGGTGATGCGACGGACACCGTCAACGTGACCGTGGTCAACGTCAACCATCCGCCCGTGGCGGAGGCTGGCGAAGACATGGCCATCGCAGAAGGTTGTCCGGTGACGCTCAATGGCGGCGACAGCTTCGACATTGATAACGACCCGTTCACCTACACGTGGGTGCAAGTGAGTGGTCCGACCGTGGTCATCACGGGTGCGAACACGGCGACGCCGACGTTCGAGGCTCCGTTCGCGGGCGCCGGTGGTGCTCCTGGTGTCGTCGCAACGTTGGTCTTCCGACTGACGGTTGAGGATGGTTACCCGCAGGATGCACCTGCTCCGGGGTATGCGTTCTCGGACGTCTCGGATGAGGTGACGATCGATATCACCAACGTCAACAACCTGCCGATCGCCGATGCTGGCTTGGACCAGACTCTCGACGAGAACGCAGCGGTGACGCTGAGTGGTATCGGCAGTAGCGATCCGGACAGCGACATGCTGACCTACAGCTGGCAGCAAGTTGTGCCGGCCGGTGGCCAGAGTGTCTTGATGACTGACCCGGACACGGCAACGCCGAGCTTCATCGCTCCGTTCGTCAGTCCTGGCGGTTCGGATCTGACGTTCGAGCTGACTGTCGATGACGGTTTCGGTGGCATCACTTCGGACACCGTTGTGGTGCACGTGCAGAACGCCAACGATCCGCCGCTCGCAAGTGCAGCGCGACCGACGAAGGCGCTGCTGTGGCCGCCGAGTCACGGCATGGTGCAGATCGGTATCGAAGGTGTTACCGATCCGGACAACAACGCGACGATCACCATCACTGGTGTGACGCAGGACGAAGCGACCAACGGTCTCGGTGACGGTGATACGGCGATTGACGCGGTCATCAACCCGGACGGAACGGTGATGCTTCGCGCCGAGCGTGCTGGTGGCGGCAACGGCCGCGTCTACCGCGTGTCCTTCACCGCGGCTGACTACGAAGGTAGCAGCTCGGGTGTGGTGTATGTCACCGTGCCCAAGTCGAAGAAGAGCACGGCGGTTGATAGCGGTCCCGTGATTGACTCGACCAACTAGTCGAGTCCTTCGCTTGCGGCGAGGTGGGGCATGCTCCACCTCGCCTTCCTACTTGGAGAATCACGATGAAGTCTACGTTGCGTGTTGGTGTGTTTTCTGCGATGGCCCTGATCTGCACGACCAGTGCCGTGTTGCTGAATGGCGATTGGTTGCTCGAGTCTCCGGCGTTGCCAGAGGCGGCACCCGTCGTTGCGCAGACTGCCGGGACCGGCGGTGCGTCGCAGCCCGAGCCAGCTCGGTTGCGTTCGCAAGAGGCGCCTGCAGCCGCAGCCTCCGCGAACGTTCTGAGTCGCCCAGCTGGCGCCAGAAGAGCGTCGCCGCAACGCACTGAGGTCGAAGCAGGCACCACCAAACAGCGACTACCGCTGACCGATCAAGATCGCGTGCGCCTTCGTGCTGAGGCGCTCGCAACCAAGCTCAAACTCACGGCACCCGAAGAGAACGCACTCCTCGTCGTCCTGCTAGCCGAACAATCTCGCCGTGCCGACGCCCTCTCCGAGATGCGTCGGGCCCCGAAAGGCGCCGAGACAACCGCACGCTTGCGAGCCGAGCTCAACAACATCCGCGCCTGGAAGTCCCAAGAACTCCGCAACCACTTCGGCACCAAGCGCGCGACCGCAATGCTCCAACGCCGCTAGGCACCGTACGGTCACTAGCGGGGCTAGATGTCGCTGGTCAGGAGGTGGCGCCACTTCATGCCTTCGCAGTTGTTGTGCAGGACGGTGGCGGTGGCGTTGGGGGTGAGGCCGAGGGTTTGTAGTTCGGTGACCAGTCTGTCGTCGGCGGGCAGGCAGAACATGTGCGTGCTGCCTGCGCGGGATTCGTTGCAGTTGGGTTGGGCGAGGGGGCCGTGTTGCGCGTGCAGTAGGGGCATCGGTTTACCTGTGCTCTGTAGCACGATGTCCTTGATGCCGGTCGGGTCAAACCAGGTGATGGGGCCGAGCGTTGCGGTGAGCATCGGCGCGGCTTGCTGCCATTGCGCGTAGCTCAGGGAGAAGATGACGAGTGGGGCTTCGGCGAACTTGATGGGGCCGTTCCACTTGCGGAGTAGTTTGGCTAGGCGGTTGCTTGTCGGCGTTTGATTCATCGACACGCCGAACACCGGTTGGTCCGGTGCGAGGAATCGTTTGGCCCACTCCTCGAACAGTTTCGGCGCGGTGCTGCGATGCGCGTGGCGGCGGGTGACCTTGAGGTCGCACAAATACCAGAACTCGAAATCGTCGATGCGCCTGAGCACCGCGGTGAACGCGCCGATCAGGTCCCTCTCGAACGACGCGACGATGGGCACGGGCGAGCCGAGGCGCTTGAAGAACGCGAAGTAGTCGCAGCCGTGGTCGATGCGAAACCGATCGTCACCCAATGGGTAGTCGAAGGTCGCTTCCAACGCGGCCAGTCGCGGATGCCATTGAATCAGCTCCGCGAGTGCCAGGGTCTTGAGATGCGCCGAACTCACTCGTCGTAGATGTGGCGCTGCGGGTGATCCACGTCGGACATGGTGCGGCGCAGTCGCGCGGCATAGAGATCGCGATACAGCCGGTCGAACGCGTAGGCGCCGAGCTGCAGGCCTTGCTCGATCAGGTAGCGCTTGTGGTCGCCCTGCTCCCACGTCGGCGCGAGCGTCGCGAAGAAATCATCGCTGTGCCGGACGTCGAGCTTCTCGTGTACCGAGTAGTGCACGATGCGATCCTTCGCCAGCCACTCGCGCTGCGCGATGCTCGAACCGATCCACGCCGAGATGTCGACGAACATCCGTTCGATGATGCCGAGGCAGCCGGCGCCGATCTCCCAATCATCGAGAGCACAGCAACCGATCAGTGTCGTGTTGAACGCGCGCAGTTCGGGCCACAGCGCGCGCGCTTCGACGTCCTTCTGGGCGATGCCGTCGAGTCGTTGCAGCAGTTCGAGGAACGTCCTGCCGTGCCGTTCTTCGGCGTTGCCTTCACCGTGCTCTTCCCAGACGTTGCGCAGGATCTCCGTGCGCGTCGCCGCGCTCGGGATCTTGGCCGCGAGCACGGCCATCGGTCGGCTGAAGAAGACGACCGCGTAGTAGAACTGGATCTGAGTCTCGACGAAGTCGGCCTTCGTCAGCGCGCCGTCGCGCAAGCCACTGAAGTACGGATTGGCTGCGACCGGGTGTTCCTTGAGAATCGATGCAATCGTCTCTTGCAGGTTCATTGGCGAATGCCGCATCGAACTTGATTGTAGAAGAGGCTGCGCTCGCCCTTGGTCAATGCCGCATCACGCTCAGGCGAGAAGGCAAAGTGGGGAGCGAAGTATTCGGTCAAGTCGCGCGAGTTGTTGAGTTGACGCCATAGCACCACCGCACCCGGACGGAGCTCTTTGCAGAGTCGTTGGGCGAGTGCACGGCAGGATGGTTCGTCCATCCAATCCATGACGTTTGAGATCTGGGCAAAGTCGAACGTAGCGAACGATCCCATCTCAAGTAGCGGGCATTGGTGCGTAGGAAACGCGCCGAAGTCCGTGTGGTGTTCGCGCAAGTATGGCGGCCATGCCATCGGCTGTTCGAGATAGTGACCAAGCAAGACGTGATGCAGCCACGGGTTGGCGGCGCGATCGTCTGCCTGCAAGCCACGTTCGAGTTGTTGGCGGAAGTAGCTGGGGTACGAACCACGCACCGCGTGTTGCACGGCGTCCGGGCCGAACATCGCGATCAATAAATCGTCTGTGAAGGCACTCGCGAACGCGGCTGGCCAGTACTTGTGTTGGGTCACATCCTGCCAGTCGCTGTCGGACTGGAAGCGGCGCAGTCGTTCCTCTGCGTCAACGACGAACGAATCCAGCGCGTCGCGCAGTAGTCGGAACAAGCGCTCGAAGTTGCCGCACTCGTGCAGGCCATCAGCGTTGCCGCGGCCGATGTTGAACGGCGAAGCATGCGCCGCCTCGACGTCAAGCCCGCGCAGCGCCTCGAGCTTGCGGTCGACGAGCGCCAGCTGCGCCAGGTTGGGGTCGATCAACTCGATCTGCAGGTCCGGCAGCACCGCCCGCAGGTGCAATGCGGTGCAGCCACCCGAAGCGATCAACAGCGCGTTGCGCGAACCTTGTTCGCGGATGACCAACTCTTCGATGCGCGGGTCCTCCCGCACGACTGCAAACTGAACGGGAGGGGCTTCGATTGTATTCATCTCTGCGTCAACGAGTCCTGGCGGGCGCTCGCAGTTCGAGTTCTTTGATTCGCAACTGCGGCCCCCATGTGGCCAGTCCGATGCGTCGCATGTCTGGAATCGCGCGAATCGGCGTCTGGTCAAACAGCGTCTTGCTGCCCAGTCGCACCGTCAGCCGTTGGCCGTAGTAGAGCAGCTCCAGTTGCGTTGGCTTCTTGGCGTCCGCCTCGTATTTGACCGAGTCACTCTGGTAGACGAGCCGGTCGTAACGCTCGATCGTCGCGCGCACATTGTCGCCGCGCGGATTCAGGATCAGCGTCCAACCCGACAACGCATCGCGCTTGCCGTCGCCTTGGAAGATGACGCACAGCTTCGGCGCGCGGCTCTTCTCCTCGAGATCGATCGTCAGCCGGAACGCTTCGATGTTCTTGGTCGCCTTGGTCGGCAGCCACGCGAGGTTGGACGGCGAGTCCTTGGGGAACCCCGGCCGAACGGTGTATTTGCGCCACTGCACGCCACGGTCCGTTGACGTGCCCGCGAGTGCCTTGTTGCGCGCCTGCCACTTGCCGACGGTCTTGTCGAGCTTGCGGAGCGAACCGGCGCTGCCTTTGAGCTTGAGCGTCGAACGCCAACGTTTGCCGTCGGGCGTGTCGATCTTGTTGCCCTTCTGCTTGGCAGTCTCGGCGTCCGTCCTCCAGCCAGGCAATGGCGTGCCGTTGCGTTGCGCAATCGCGAGCGAACAACCCGACTCACCGTTGCGGTTGCGCACCTTGAGCAACAGCTTGCTGCGGCCCTTCGGCAGCATGAGCTTGAAGCGGATCGCATCGGGCAGCATCGTGCGCCAACCAGGCCGCCACGGTCCGTGCTTGCCGCGGTTGCGGTTGTACTTGCCAATCAACTTGTCGTTGACGAACAACGTCACGTCGTCGTCGCCGCGGATGTGCAGGTAGGCCTCGGTCTCCTTCTCGACCGTCACATGCGTCAGTGCATAGATCGCACTGTTGTCCATGTAGGAGAAGTGGAAGCGCAGCCAGCCACTGTCATCAACGGTCACCGGCTTGTTGCCTGGTCGACGCCACGTCGGGTTGTTGTTGATGCTCTCGTAGCGCTTGGTTAGGTCGATCTCGAGTTCGGGCGCGAAGCGATACGCATCGGGGTTGACGCCCTGCTTCTTGAACGGGCCGATGACCCACCAGTCCTTGACGACGCCGAGCTCGAGGTTGTGGTCATCGACGCCGGCGCGTTCGTCACGCAGGCTGCGCGCCGTTACATCGCGCGGCACTGGCGAACCGGGCGCCTCCGCGAGCTGTGCTTGTGCGCCATACCGACGCACGGCCTTCTGCTCCTGACGCACGGCAGCAAGGTCCGACTTTAGCAACGGCCAACGAAACTTGATCAGGTCGTCAAAGGCCTTCTCGCCAAAGGCCTCCACCAGATGGAACGCATACGCGCGCGCCAACGTCGGCGTGCGCGCGTCATTGACTTCACAGCCGCGGTAGTCGCGGAAGAACTTGCGGTAGCGCTCCCAGTGATAGTGGTTGCCGTCCTTGCCGTACTTCTGCATGAAGTGCAGCAAGAAGCCGGCACTCGGGCCGTAGTTGGGGATGCGCCAATACTCGAGGTCGCGTTCGAGGTAGTCGCCAAGGAACGCGCGCTGTGCACTGCCAAACGCCAAGCGCGCTTGCGCGACCTGGCCAAGTTCGTGGTAGCAGAACGCCGCCGCGAAGTCGGCGAGGCCTTCGCGGAAGCCGGGGTAGATCGGCTTGGTGTCGTCCACGCAGTGGCCGAGCTCGTGATAGAACAAGCCACCGTCGACGCGCTGCTTCTTTTTGTCCGGCTTGGCGCGACCGATGTCGATGATCTTGCCGCCACCGACCCCGCCGCCGAACTCCCACAGTTCCTTGAAGTAGACGGTGACACGATCGCCCTGAGGGTTGGGCACACGGCCGAACAGATCGGTCTGATACAGGTAGGCGAGGTCGAACAGCAGCAGGCTACTCGCCGGGATGCCCTTGATCAGAGCCTTCGGGCCGATGATCACGAAGCGGTGGCTGACGCGCTGTTCGGTGCGCGCCCAGCATGGGTGATTCATCGCGGCGTCGGCTTCGGCGCGTTCTGCGGGTGGCACGTCCTTGAGCCAGGCACGCTCGATCTCGCGGCGCGCTTTGGCTGCCTCTTCGCGCAACTCCGGCGTGAACTCGATCGTGCGCACCAGCTCCCGCGCGACCGGTCGACGCTTCTTGTTCTTCGCCAGTTCGATGCCGAAGGTCAGTCGTTCCGGTTCGTCGCGGTGCTCGCTGACGAGCTTGTCGACCTCGGCCTGTTGCTCCTTGGTGATCGCAAACACCTTCTCGGCGATGCCATCACGGTCCTTGGTCACACGTTGTGCATTGCCGAGTGCACCGAGAACGGCACGGTCGGCGTCCTCTTGCAGCGCGCCGCCAACTTCGTCGAGCAACACCAGCGCCGCAAACAACCGCCCGCGGTCATAGAGCCGCCCGGCGATCTGGCGCAGGTAGCGCGCCCGTTCGCCCTGGATGCGACGAGCGACGATGCCCTCCTCTTCGAACGACAACGGTGCCGGCGGCATCTTGCCAACCTGCAGCAGCGCCTTCTGCAACTGTCGTTTGAAGTCGTAGTTGTCCGTTTTGCGGAAGTGGAACTCGAGTTGGTCCCACGCCGCCGGCGCGTCCTTCTTGGCCAACGCCAACGCAGACTCGATGGTCGCCGCGACCGAACCCGCATCGGGCACGACCTCCATCTTCGGAAAGCGGAACTCGGCGATCTGGATCAACCCGTTGCGCGCGCGCCCACGCGACAACGGCGGCAGCACCTTGTTGTTGTCTTCGGGATCGATGAAGCCAACGAGCACGTCGACGCGCGAGACGTTCTTCGGCGTCAGTGGAAAGTAGAGCGGCAGTTCGTAGGTGACCGGCTTGTTCGCCTGCCACTTCATGATCGGCTGCGGCGGCGCGTGATCACGCTGCTGCAACGTGCGCCCGCCACTGCGCAACTCGACGCGAACGGCGTAAGGCTGCCGCAATGGTGCTTCGGCCTTGAACGTCAGCTTGACGGTCGCGCGACCGGTGCTCGGCAGGGCACTGGTGTCCACCTCGCCTGTGACCTGTATCGGCAGCGAGTTCTGGGCCGTGGCGGTGGCGCCGACTAACAGGGCAAACAGGCATGCGCCGGTGTGGAGCGGCAGGTGGGGTTGCATCATGGGTGTGGTCGCGCGGCCATCGTAGTTTGGCCCGCCGTGCAGGGCGACCAGGGGGCGCCTCGAATATGGCGGTTGGCGCGGCGTCGCCGTCTTGGAATGCGGGCTGGCAGAAAAACGAGAAACATCAAGGGGATAGCCCCGGGACCTCGTGTGGGTGATTGAGCAGCTCCGCGTGGGGCTTGATGACCGATCGAACCTGGATGTCTTGCAACCTCGAGTCCCTGGCGATGAAGAACCCAACCCTTGTCCTGTTTCCCGCACTGATCCTCACCCTGACCGCTTCGGCCCAGAACCTTGATTGGGGGGAGGTGGTTCCAGCCTTTGGTCCAAGCGAGCGCTACGGCCCCCGGATGGCCTACGACAGCGGGCGTGGCAAGATCGTGTTGTTTGGCGGCCGCCAGAACGGCTGGCTCAACGACACTTGGGAATACGACGGTCAGTGGCACCTGGTGGTGACGTCGTACACTTCGGTAACGCCGCGTTACCTCCACGGGATGGTCTACGACAGTGCCCGCGGGAAGGTTGTTATGTACGGCGGCATGGAGAACGGCTTCAACGCCCTGGCCGACACCAAGGAGTATGACGGGACTAGCTGGAACTATGTTTCGACGAGTAGTTCGCCTGGTCCGCGGTTTTCACACGGCATGGTGTTCGACAGCATGCGTGGCAAGACCGTTGTGTTTGGCGGATCCAGTCTGGGCTGGTTGGGCGATACCTGGGAGTACGATGGTGTTGATTGGACCCAGGTATCGACGGCAACGAGCCCAACGCCGCGGAGCAGTATGGCGATGGTCTTCGACAGTGTGCGCAGCAGGACGGTGATGTTCGGAGGGTGGGATGCGTCGGGGCCCCTCAATGACACGTGGGAGTATGACGGGACAGACTGGATGCAGATTTCGCCAGCCAACGCGCCGTCGATCCGGGCTAGTGCGAACATGGTGTTTGACAGCCACCGTGGCACGGTCGTGTTGGTTGGTGGTACCCCCGCTTTTGAGGTCTACCTGAATGACACCTGGGAGTACGACGGCATTGACTGGCAGCCGGTTGCGACTGCCAGCAGTCCGTTTGGTCGTAGTCAGTCCCACATGGTCTACGACAGTGTTGGCCAGAAGGCGGTGATGTTTGGCGGGAGCGCCAATACCGTGACCACCACCCTGATACTCGGCGACATGTGGGAGCTGCGCGAACCAAACGCTGCGTCGGTGGTCAACTACGGTGCTGGCTGCGGTAGCCAGTCGCTCGCCCTGGTGGCTTGGGACCGCCCGACTCTTGGCAGCACGGTCGAGGCCTGGACGATCAACGCGCCGGTCCCGTTCGGGGCGATGACGATTGGCTGGGACAACACTGCATGGGCTGGGATGCCGTTGCCGGTGGAACTGTCGGTGATTGGGATGCCGGGGTGTTACGTCCACCAATCGCAAGACTTGACTGGCCTTGCGGTGGCGCCGGCGCACGTGCCAGGCATTCTGTCGTTCAACCTGACTGTTCCTTACTCGGCCAATCTGAACGGCCTCCACGTCTACATGCAGTCGGTTGCCTACGCGCCTGGTGAGAATGCGATGGGGCTGATCACGAGCAACGGCGTCGATCTGACGATTGGCAACTACTAGCTAGCGCAGCGAACTTGGTAGCCGTAGCTCGCAGCCAGGTCGTGCCTTGCGGAAGGCGTCGACACCATCTTTCGTGATGCCGTCGCAGGCGTTGAGGTCGAGATGCTTCAGCGCCTTGAGCTTGGTCAGCTGCAAGAGCGCCTTGTCGCCAAACGCATCGCAGCCGGTCAGTTCGAGGTGCTCGAGGTTGGTGGCGTCGCTCAAATGCTCGACTGCCTTGTCGGTGATGCCCGACCCCGTGAAACTCAGGTCGAGATACGTCAAACTCGGCAGGCGCGCGATGTGCTTGCAGGCTTCGGCGTCGACGCGGGTGCCGTTGAGGTCGAGGCTCTTGAGTTTCATCAGGCCTTGCAGGTCCTGGAAGTTGTCCTTCGTCGACTTGCCATTCTCATCCACCGTGCGGAATGCACTGCGGCTGAGGATCAGGTGTTCGAGGTTGAGGTAGCCGCGGAGTTGGCCGAGCAGACCTTCTTGCAGCCCCTTGCACAACGTCAGATCAAGCGTGCGGAGCGGTAGGGGCGGCCTGCCTGGCTTGGCGGCATGACGAAAGTGCATCGAAGCGATGCCGACGTTGGTGACGTTGGTTTCGCGGATGTCCAACTCGCGGAGGTTGGGTAGTTCGCCAAGCGCGGACAGCAGTTCGTCCATCGAAGCTGGCGCGCGCATCAAGCTCAGCGACTCCAGACTGTGCATCTCGCGCAGTTGGCTCAGGCCCTCTGTCGTCAGTTTCGGAGATCGGATGTAGCTGAGGTCGAGGTGCGTGATCGAGTCGCTTTCGGTGATGGCGGCAATTCCCTCGTCGGTCAGCGCCACTGCATCCCGAACCAGCAACGAGCGCAGTGCCTTGGACCTGGCTAGCGCGGTGCCACATTCGCCGGTGAGGTTGGCTTGCGTGGAGATGTTGAGCTCAACCAGCGTCGGGTGCTGGCCGAGGACGTCGAGGTAGCGTTCGTCGATTCGTAGATGCCGCAGGTTCAACTTCTGTAGCGGCAACTGGAGCAGCTCTGAGAACGTCGTGCCATTGAGCGTCTTGCGACTGCCTGACAGATCGAGGTGGATGAGCTTCGTCCACTTCGCAAGCAGCGCGAGGTCGTCGTCTTCGAGGTTGCGGCAACGCATGCTCTCGATGTCGAGTGGAATCGAATACTCACCTTCGCGCAGAAGGTCTTCACGCCCGCGCACGTCACCAGCCATCAGGCGGTTCTTCAAGGCAACACCTTCGAGGAGTGGGCCAAGCATGGCGCGCAGCTTCTCGGTCATTTCGAAGTCGGTGATGCCGCGAATGCCGATGCGGTGTTCGGTCGACTTGTAGATGGCAAACGTCAGGAAACGGCCGTCAGGTAGGTCGACGCGGATGCGGTTGTCCCACTTCCAGCCAGCGGGGCGCAGTCGCTTGAGGTTTTGCAGTTCTGCGATCGCGACCTTGAGTTGCTCGGCGTCGAGCACGAGGCCGTTGGCCTTGTTGGCGGCGACCATCGATTGCGGCGCGATCCAACCCGCGGTCAACGTCATCTTCGTTGCCGTCTTGATGTGCTTCTGGAACGCGGCAACGGTCTTGACGATCAGTTCCTCGCCCTTGGGGTCTTGGCCCTTCGGATCGGGAGCGTGGGTTTCGACGGGCTTCGTCGGCTCGACGGATTGCATCACGGCCATCACTGTTGCGATGCCAATCAGCAGAACCGCGGCTGCGAGCCATTTGGACCGATGCGACGGAGCGTTGCTGCCCTGTGCCGCAGTCGCGCGTTGCTCCGCGCTGCTAGCCATCACCCGATGGCGCAGATCCGGTGCCTGGACTTCGCCAAGCTCTTCCTCGAGGTGCACGTCGAGCCACGCATCAGCTGCGTCGTTGCGGTTGTTCGATTCGTTGTTCATCGGTCCCTCCGAGCTTCGATGCAGGAACGCAGTTGGTCTTTGACGCGGCGCAGCAGGGTCTTGATGCCTTCCGCAGAACGGCCAGTTGCTTGTGCCATGGCTTCGCGCGACGCGTTGTCCTGGTAGCGCATCTCCAACACGACGCGCGCGTCACCGGAGACCTTGCTCAAACAATCGCGCAGCGCATCGCGGTAGTCGGACCCCATGCCGTTGTCGATGAGGTCGTCGGTCGTGACCAGTTGGTCGCGAGCGAGCATCTGTTGCAGAGCCTGCTGCTTTTGCGAACGGCGCAGATGCTTGCGGAAGAAGTTGCACGCCGTCGTGCGCAGCCACGCGATGGCCGTCTTCTGATCGCGCGTCTGGATCTCGTGGTGAAGCGCGGCAAGCAGCGTCTCCTGGCAGAGGTCCTCGGCGATGTCGGCGGGGGCGCCGAGAAAACGCAGGTAGCGCCACAGCCATAGCTGGTTGGCTTCGATCCACTGCGAGAGCCCGTCAATCTCCGTCGCGTGGATGTTGGGTTGCTGCGGCACGGTCATTCGGCTTGCTGCCATCATTGATGGAGAGAGCCCTGGCGGCGGCAAAAGGGGTCAGAAAAACGTGCCTGGGAGCGGCCTCAGGCACGAATGCTCTACGTCGGTGTGCGCTCCAGGAGGGTGTCGGCGTAGGTCTGGCGCATTTCGTCGGGGAGCGGCGCAGCGTCGATCAGTTCAAGCGCCTTTGGTTGTGCGTCGCGCACTTCGCGCAAGACACGGTCCGCGGCTTTCGGGCCGATGCCGAACCGCGCGCCAAGTTCACGCAAGGTGTCGGTCTTCAGATTGTCGCGCTTGCCGCAGACTGGCAATGCGAGTTGATCATCAGGCATGACCAATCTCGTGTTGAGCTGATCGTAAGCAGGTGACAGTCGCCAAAGCCCGTTGCGGTCTCTGAGCAGTGCGATGTTCTTCAGGTGCATGTCGCCGTTGCCGACCCACCATGCGAAGACGAACTGCCGATACAGGCGGAGGAGTTCGATCAAGGGTTCGCTGGCGTATCGCCGCACGAGCTTGGCGCACTGTTCTGCACTTGCGTTGTACTTGTCAGCGGGACCGACTTCGGCCAGTTGGCAGAGGTCCTCCATTGCGTGCTTGGATCCGTCTTCACCGCGGTCGAAGCGTCGCACGATGTATGCCTGGGTGCCGTCGCGCAACGCAAGCAATGCACATGGCGGCACGTCGATGCCGACGAGGGCCGCCAGCCGTTGCGTCAGCCACTCGTTCTCTGGCAGATGCGGGAACGTGCCTGCTTGCGGCTTGAGGATGTAGCGGGCGCCATCAACCGCAATCTGCAGGGTCGCCCGCTTGTCGTCGAGGCGCATGCTGAGCTTGCGCTGCACTCCGGAGATGGAAGTGTGTCCGACCATCGCGAGAGCGAGTGTGTGCAGGCTGGCGACTTCGAGATCGATCTCCGGTAGTTGAGGCGCACCGAACAGGAGCTTGAGACACCGGTCGTGATAGGCCTCGCTCACGCCGATTGGTTCTCCGCAGGCAAGGCAGCACTTCATGATTGCTCGGCCTCAGGGATGACCTCACAGGCGCCGATGCAGTCGCGGCAGGTCGCCAGCAGCAGGCCGAAGGCGTCATCACGCGCGACCTTCAACCGGGTTACCGAGATGTCCAGCAGCCACCCTTCGGGTAGCAGGTTGCGGAAGAACGGGAGCAGGTGATCACTGACATAGGGCTCGCTGCGCAGCGGCATCGTCAATGAGACTGGCTGCGCACGTGTTCGTTGCAGCCAGGCTTCGTCGTAGGTGAAGCGGGAGCCGCCGCCCGCGACGTCTTCAAGCAGGCCGCAGCGCTCGCCGTCCAGCCGAATGATCGCGGCGCGATTTGTCGTCTTGGTCACCTGCGGCCTTCCTCGTTCATCGCGGTGATGCCGAGCTGTTGGCCAAACGCTGCGAGCACGCGGTTGACGACGTCCATGCGCAAGGTCGGCTTGCCGTTCTCGATCTCTGAGATGATGCGGACTCCGGTTCCGACAAGCTCGGCGAGTTGGCGTTGGGTCAACTTGGACTCACGCCGACGTCGCCGTACGAACGTGGCGATGGATTCCCGATCGGTATGATTGGTTGGGTTCGTTGGCATGTTATGGCCGGATTCACGCCCGGTGATACCGATAGGGAGTATCGGGCGTCGCAGCATCTCAAGTCAATGAGATGCTGTCAGAATGTTCCCGATCGGGAATGCGGTCGCCGTGGAATGCAGTCTCGTTCGCGTACGCTGCCTGCCAACGAGTCGCAGCGGCCAGTTCCCGTCGGCTCAGTAACTGCCAATGGTCGCGAGCAACGCGTTGCTCGACGACAGGCCGCTGATTGCGCCGTTGATCTCGACGACCACGACTTGATTGCGGAACGATTGTCCGACCAGACTCGTCGTCATCGGCAGCGACCACGAGGTCGACACCTCGCCGCCGCTTGGCACGCGCAGGCCGAGCACGTCCGGCGTGACCAGCAGGTCGCAGCCAGGCAGGCCTTGCGGCAGCAGCGTTACCAATGGCGTCTGTAGTGCGCCGAGGCCGAACACCTCAACCGCGAGCGACCCCGCCGGCAAGCCGGTCGCCGTGCTGCGGAACGTACCGCCGAGCCACGGTAGCTGGTCGGCGATGAGCGCCACCGGACCGGCCGCCCCAACGCAGCCCGCGCCGACAACCGCCGCACTCGCCGGGCAGCTCGGTGCAACGCGTGCGAAGTAGCTGTTGCCTGGCGCCCCTGCAGTCGTGAAGCCGCCGCCGAGCGCGAACTGGCCGTCGGGCTGCACTTCGATCGCACGCACGTCGGCGAGCTGCACGCCCGGCGTGAGTTCGGACCAATTGGAGCCAGTCCAACGCGCGACACCCGTTGCCGGGCCAGCCCAGCCGCTGCCGAACGTGCCGCCCACGAGCAGGCTCTCGTCGGGCAGGACGACGAGCGACTTGACGTGATTGTTGAACGACAAGCCGACCTGTACCCACGCCGAACCGTTCCACCGATCGACACCGCCAGAACTGAGTCCAAACGATTGGGTGTCGCCGTAGCCGGCGTAGAGATCGCCGTTCGGCGAGACCGCCAGTGCCCGCACGGGGTGTGACAGGCCGCTACCGTACGTGTTCCAAGCGACCCCATCCCAACGCGCGACGCGCGATGCGGAGTTACCGCCCATCAGCACGAAGAAGCCGCCAGCGACCAGTTCGCCGGAAGGCAGTAGTGTCAGCGCGCGGACCGGGTGGCTGGCGCCTCCGCCGAGGTCGTGCCACGACGCACCGTCCCAGCGGGCAATGTTGGTCGCACCAGCCACACCACCGATCTGAGCGAACGAGCCGCCGACGACGAGGTCGCCGTTCGGCAAGACCGCGAGCGCGCGCACTTCGTGACCAAGCGTCGTGATGCCGGTCGACATGGAGTGCCACTGGCTGCCGTCCCAACGTGCGAGCCGCCTCGCCGTTACGCTACCAGCGGTGTCAAAGCGACCGCCGACGACGATGTCGCCATTCTGCAGTTCGGCGACGCACGAGACCGGCCGGTCGGTGCCGCCGCCGAGCGCGGTCCAGGACTGCCCGTCGAAGCGCGCCACGCCGCGCGCGATCACGTCCCCGATTGCGTGGAAGTCGCCACCGACGACGAGGTCGCCGTTGTTGGTCAAGTGCAACGCCGAGACCGCGCGATCACAACCCGTGAACAATGCCGTCCACGCGGCTCCGTCCCAACGCGCGGCGTTGCTCGCTGGCTGGCCGTCAGCGGCGCCGAAGAAGCCGAACGCGAACAGTACGTCCGTGCTCGTGCGCACCATGCGGTAGACCCCACCGATCACGTTGGTGCTGCCCGGCGTCATGCCGATGCCTACCGATGTCCACGTCGTGCCGTCGAAGCGTTCCACCGTCGCCGTTGCTGCGAGGATCTCACCTGGAGCAACGAGGTCGCCGTTTGCCATCTCGACTGCGCCTTCTCCCAAGATGATCGGCGCACCTGCGCCGAACGCCGACCAAGACGTGCCGTCGAAGCGCGCGATGTCATTGACGACAACCCCGTTGATCGCGGTGAACCGTCCGAACACGATCAGGTCGCCGTTGCTGCGCACCAGCACGGACCCCACGACCGGCGGGGCGATGTTTGGCTGGTTGCTCATCGAGGTCGCGAGCGGCGACCAGTTGGTGCCGTTGAAGAGCGCGAGACGATCTGCCGCTACCCCGTCGATGGCGCTGAAGTCTCCCCACGCGATCAGGTCACCGTTGCTGGCGTTGGTCATGCCCCTTACCACGCCCTGCACCGAACCGGCGAGCGGTGACCATGTGGCGCCGTTCCAGCGCGCGAGCCCGGGTACTGCCACGCCGCCGGCGGTGGTGAAGTGCCCGGCGGCGGCGAGGTCGCCGTTCGGCAGGTGGCCCACGCAAGTCGCGCTCGCGTCAAAGCCGCCGCCGAGCGCCGTCCAGGTTGCGCCGTTGAAGCTGGCGATGTGGTTGACGGCTACGCCGTCGATTGCGCTGAAGTTGCCGGCGACGATCAGATCGCCGTTCGGCCTGGCCCGCAGCACGGCAAGGTAGCCGTCGTGTTGCGCGGCGAGGGACTGCCACGTCTGCGCCGCCGGATCGTACGCCACGACCGTGCCGCTGACATCGCCGGCTGCGGTGAAGTCTCCCAGTAGTGCGATGCGCTCCGGCACCGGACCAACGCCGTCTGGGTCCCAGGCGATCGCTTCCCGCACCGACGCCGACGTCCCGGGCACGCCGTCACCGGGCAGCCATTGCGGTTGGCACTGAGCGAGCAGGCAGGTGCAGGACAGCGCGTAGGCGCCGAGGATCGTAAGGGAATGCGTCATAGCGGACAGCGGGCAGGGGGAAGACTCTCTTGCAGCGGTGTGGGAACCACCGATTTCCACGGTGCAACGATCGCCTACCTCCGCAGCACCGTCAACCCGCCCGGCGTGGCCTGGGGCAGCTGCAACCCGACGACGAGAGTGCTCGGCAACCGGTTGCCAAGCTACTCACACTCAACCGCCGAAGGTTGCTTCGACGCCGTTCGATGAGTGCAGCCCCGCGGCGTTCGCGGTCGTCAGGCACACCGACTGCGCCGACAGGCGAAAGCCGATGAGCGCGGCAACGTTTGGCACCGCGACACTCGCCGCCGAGGTGCCCTGGGAGTTGACGGCGCTCACACTCCCGACGATCGACGACAGGTGTGCAAAGCAACCGGGCGCCGCCAGCCCGAGCAGCGTGTAGGGCACCGCCGGGCCGCGGTCCCCGACGAACGTGACCGCGACTGGCGAGATCGCGTCGATGTTGCTCGTCGTCAACAACCAGTTCGCTCCCAACACCGGAGCATTGCTCGCTAGCGTCAGCGGCGCCCCGCAGCCGGAGCCGTACGAGACCTGCGCCGCGTCGACGAGGAACTCGAGACCCACGGCGAGGTTCGTGATCGACCCGATAGAGTCGGTCTCCGTGAGCACCCGGATGGTGAGCGGTCCGGTGAACGTCAGCGGCAATTGCAGCGGCGCGCCACTGTTCAGGTCCCACTCGACCGTGCCGTCATCCCCGACGTCGATTGACGCCGCACCGATGAGGGTCGGCGTCCCGAACGGCGTCGTCAGCGAACCGTCGACCAGCAACGTGCCGCTCACCTGCGTCGGACTCTGGATCACCCACAAGGTCTCGTTCGGACCGGTGCTCGCGTTCATCGAATCTTCGTCGATCGAATACCGCAACGTCACGCCGTTGGTCTCGGTCCTGTAGTAGCCGGTCGCAGTCAGCCCGCTGACCATCGCGACTTGGTAGGTCGCCGGACTCAGGACCGTGCCGGCCGGAATCGTTTCGGTCAGCTGCCACGCGGTGAACGTCAGCGTGTTCGCCGCCGACGCGGTATGGGTCACCTGCGCGTGTACCGCCGGCACCGCGAGCAACCCCAGAAGGACACCGGCTACCGATTGCCAAGAACGACGGTCAACTCCATTCCTCATCTGGTCGACGATAGCGGCATCTGGGTGTGGCGGGAAGGGCATCGGACTAGCAGGCCGCGGTCCGACGGAGCCCCCACGGTCACTGCCAGTTCTCACACTCGCTGTAGGCGTCCTGCAGATCCTGCGCTCGATCCGAGTGCCCCGAGCAGAACGCCCATTCAGCGCGCGCGTTCTACGAGTCCCTTCGAACTCAGCAACCGCAATCGCCTCGGACGGTCCGTAGTGATCGCGTGCAATCCCAGCCCAGCAGCACCAACGAACTCGATATCACTATTGAGGGTATAGCCAGCCAAGAGGTAGCCGAGTTTTTGCGCCTGCTCAACTTGGTCGACCGTCCACTGCTTCGCAGACCAATGCAGCATGCTCGCTCCCGTTCGTCGCACTGCCACAAGTCGCTTGCGATCGATTGGCTTCGAACCCAGAGCTGCCGTTGTGATCTTGGGTTCGAGTTGATGCAAGCGCTCCAGGAAGTTCCAGTCGAACGATTGAACGAGCACGTCTTCGACCAGTCGCATCCTGCGCAGCAGCTTGACGAGTGACTCGGGGTTCCCCGCCTTGTGCTCGATCATCGCGACGCTGCCCTTCTGGATCACTTTCAGTGCTGCTTCCAGTGTCGGGATGCGCGCACCGGCAAGACGCGCGTGCCTCCAAGATCCGGCATCGAGCGATTGCACCTGGGCCAGGGTCAGAGTGCCGACGGCGATCTTCTTGCGTCGCAGTTTCTGGACGCCGTCAGTGGTGCGATCGACGGTCGCATCGTGCAGACAGACCAGCACGCCATCCGACGTCTGCCGGAAGTCGAGTTCGACCATGTCGGCACCGGCCCTTACCGCGGCACGGAAGGCGGAAACGGTATTCTCGGGGTAGTTGCGGCTGTCACCGCGGTGCGCGACGGTGATCGGCACCGTGGTGGCGAGCTTGTGCAGTCGCGTCGATAGCCTTGTGGTTCGCGCATTCTCCTGCGCCAGCGCAACGGTCGAAGCCAGCGCGAACACCACCGTCACAATGCGAAGGGTCGTCATAGGTTCATAAGATCCTACTGGCTGGCAATGCCCTCGACAGGCTGGCCATATGCTACTCGAACGGCAGACGCACCCGCACCTGACTTGCGACGATCCAGCGCCCGTCGTCGTTCGGAAGGGTGACCTCGGCGGTGCTCCTGTGCCGTTTGCGGATCAACCGATGCAGCTTGCCAGTGGTGGCGCCGTCGAAGTCGTCGTCCTTACGAGTCACCTGGACCTCCATGCCGTTCTTGAGATGCTGGCCACCGCGGTCATCGTTCAGGCCGATCGTGACGCGGACCCGCGAAGAGTCCTCCAGGTTGAGCAGCGTCGATTCCCGGGCCTTTGCAAAAGCTCCGACGCGGCAAGCCACGCTCGTGATTGTGCCGGCATACGGAGCTCGAACTCGCGTGCAATCGAGTTCGTATCGCGCCTGGTCGAGTTCGACCTGTGCGGCCTTGAGACGCGCCTTGGCAGCATCCACGGCGAGCCCCGCGCGGTCGGCAACGAGCTCGGCGTTGCGTGCGTCGCGAAGTGCACGGGCATGGCCCTGTTCCAGGTCGAGGACGCGTTCGCGCGCCTCGTCTAGTTGGGCACGTGCCTGCTGAACCTCGGCCGAGGAAGCGCGCTTGGCGTCGAACAAGGCCTTCACACTCTTGACCCGGTTCGCGGCCGCAGTAACACGCTCGGCCGCGGCCGGGAGTCGCTCCTTCCGTTCTTCGGCAGTCTCGACATGCGATGCGATCTCGCTGCGCAACAGCTTTCGTTCGAGCTCGGCATGGCGAACCGCAATCTCGGCGAGTGCAACCGCCGTCTCCGCAAGTCGGGTCGCGTTGCGAAGTCCTGGTGCGTCGAGCTCGACCAGTATCTGCCCCTTCTTCACTCGATCACCAACGTCGACGACGACCTCGCGCACCTGCCCGGAGACAGCCGGTCGCAGCGACAAGTGTTGCCATGGCGAGACACTCCCAAACACCTCTCGTTGCGCTCCAAGTGACGCAGACAACAACAGCAACAGCACCGGCGGGGCGAGGATCTTCATGGTGGAAGCGACGGTAGGGCAAACGTCGTGCCGATGATCGAACGTGTCGAACGCGTGCGCCGCACCGCGACATCTTCTTCACACGCCCGGCGTCACTGCCAGTTTTCCCACTCGCCATAAGCGTCCTGCAGGTCCTGCTTGAGCTGAACCTCCCGCGCCTGCAGCTCCTTCATCTTGGTCGCGCTGCCGTAGTTCTCGGGCTCGAGCATCGATGCCTGCAGCGCTTCGATGTCACCTTCGAGCGTCATGATCTTCTCTTCGAGACGTTCGAACAGTAGCGGGTTGCGGATCTTGCCGGTCTTGCGCGCCGGCTCTGGTGCGGCCTTCTGATTGGCGCGTTCCTTGGCCTGCGCATCTGCGGCACGCGCAGCCGAACGTTCTTCTGCGAGCACCCGCTGGCACTGTTCGAGACCTTGATCAAACGTGCGCACCGTGCTGTTCTCGACCCACAGCACGCGGTCGGCGACCTGCTCGACGAGTTGGCGATCGTGTGTGATCAGGATGACCGTGCCGGGGAATTCCTTGAGGGCTTGTTCGAGACCTTCGGTGCCGGCGACGTCGAGGTGGTTGGTCGGTTCGTCGACGCACAGCACGTCGTATTCGGCACGCGTCATGCGCGCGAGTGACAGCCGTTGTTTCTCGCCGCCGGAGAGGTCGGCGACCGGCTTGTCGATCTCGTCGCCCATGAACAGGAACAACGCGAGGTGATCGCGCAGCGTGCGATCGTCGATCGTGCGATCGAGTGCGCGCATCGCTTCGAGCACCGTGCCCTGGTTGGGCAGGTCGTCCTTCTCCTGGCTGAAGTAGCCGATGCGCAGGTTGTGGGCGTGCTTCAGTTGGCCGCCAGCCGGCACACCGTGGCGCGCGAGCAAACGCAGCAGCGTGGTCTTGCCGGCGCCATTGCGACCGAGCAGTGCGGTGATCTCGCCAAACCAGATGCGGAACGCGGCGTTCTCGAGCAGTAGTTTGTCGCCGGCTTTGACGCGCAGCTCTTCGCCTTCGATCGCAACCTGACCGGCCTGGCCGCGCGTGCTCTGGCCAAACGTCAGCTTCATGTCCGTGCGTTTGCCCTTGGGCTTGTCGATCAGTTGCAGTCGCTGCAATCGCTTGAGTCGACCCTTCGCCTGCGAGCTCTTCTGGCCCGCCATGTTGCGCCGGATGAAGTCCATCTCCTTCTCGACGTACTCACGCTGGCTCTTGAACTGCCGTTGCTGGGCGAGCAGTGCCTGGTCGCGCTGCTTGCTGTAGGCGCTGAAGTTGCCCTTGAAGCGGTTGGCGCCACCGCCGGCGACTTCGACGATCGCGTTGGCCATGCCGTCGAGGAAGCGGCGGTCGTGGCTGACAACGACGACCGCGCCCGGGTAACGCACGATGAAGTCTTCGGTGAACTCGATGCCTTGCAGGTCGAGGTGGTTGGTCGGCTCATCAAGAATGAGCAGGTCGGCTGGCGTCGTCATCAAGATCGCCAACTGCACCCGCGACTTCTCACCGCCGCTGAGCACCGAGATGTCCTTCGTCAGATCGTCGAGCGGAAAGCCGATGCCGCTGAGGACCTTCTCGACCTGGTGTTTGCGCTCGTAGCCACCGCCCGCTTCGAACGCTGCTTGCAGTTCGCCGTAGCTGCGCAAGGCCGAGTCGCTGCCGTCAGCCATCTCGGCTTCGAGCTTGCGCATGCGTGCTTCGAGTGCCGCGTGTTCGCCGGTGCCGTGCATGACGAACTGTTCGATCGTCGTGCCCTCAGGCATCGCCGGCATCTGCGCGCCATAAGCGATGCGCAAGTTGCGGCGCGGATTGCGGCCGCCACTGTCGGCGTGGTCAATGCCCGCGAGGATGCGGATCATCGTGGTCTTGCCGGCGCCGTTGTCACCAACGACGCCGATGCGGTCGCCTTCGTCCACGCGCAGCGACAGGCCGTCGAGGATCGGGAAGTCGCCGAATCGCCGGACGATCTTGTCGAGAGTGACCAGCGTCATCGCGTCAGCTTTCCATGTCGACGCCGGCGACCTGGCCTTCAGCGTTGAACGACACGACGAGCAGGTAGTCGGTGTCCACCTCGCGCAGCTTGAAGTCGAGGATCAGGCAGTGGCTCGGATACTCGGGGTAGAGCGCGACCGAACGCAGATCGCAAATCGTCAAGAACGTCGTGTCTTCGCCGGACACCTTGATGCAGGTCGCCGATTCGATCGCCGACAGTTGGTCCTGGTGATGGCTGCGATACAGCGCGACCGATGAGTTCTTGGGCCGCGCGAAGTCGGCGATCATCGCATCGCGAGCAGCCTGTTCGAGGCCCGCGAGGTCGCTGAGCTTCTTGGTGAGCTTGTTGACCTTGCCGATGTCGAGGTCGCCGTCGATGTTGAGATCGGCGCGGACCTCACGGTCGCCGTAGGCAAGCGTCGTGCTCCAGTGGCCGTGGCCGTCATCGCCAAGGGTGCCAAATACGGGGTCGGTCGGGTCGCTGCTCATGAAGCGCTGAGCCTACCGGGAGCCCGTCGGAAACGGGAACACTCAAGGGATCAGTTCTGGGCAGCGCGACGTGCCCGCCGGACCCGGCGCCATGCGCGCGCCAACAACACGGCTGCGATCACCATGCCGATTGCGATCAGCAGCTGCGCCCATGCGGCGACGCGTACGATCTTGTGCACCAACGTCGAGTGGGCTTCCGCTTCGACCGGCAGTTCACCGAGCATCGCTGCGATGTGATGCATCGCCGCCACGGCGAGGTCACCGTCGGGCAACGACTGGTGGCAGGCGACACACGTGCCTTCGCGTTCGAGCAGGGCACGTTCGCGATCATTGAGCGGACGCGACAGTTTGAAGTGATGGCCAACGGTCTGCAGTTGCTTGCCGTCTTCCGTCACGAACCGCGACCAATCGGCCAACATGCCGTCGGTCTTCGCGACCTGCGGCTTCGCGTCGCCCGCGAGCAAGTTGCCATCGCCGTCCATCAGGTCGACGAAGTGATCCTTCGCCGGGTCGACGTCGTTCTTACCGCCGTCGATGCCGTAGCCCGCCGCCTTCGGGTTGCCGTGGCAGCTTTCACAACTGCGCGCTTCCTTGCGCGTCGTGTGCGGTTGCAGCGGCGAGTGATCGACGCCGATCTGGCCTTCGGCGCCGGCGCCCTCGACGTTCGGGATCTTGAAGGCCGTGTTTTCGACGAGCGGCTTGCCGTCCTTGCCGATGACGGTCGCCGTCGTCTGGCAACCCGGCACCGCTGGCGCAATGCGTCCTTCGCCGTTGACGGCCAACGCTGGATCCTCCCAACGCAGGTACGCGCGCATCTCCGAGATCTTGCCGGGGATGCGGTGCAGTTCGGATCGTTCGGTGAACTCGCAGGTCGTGCCGTCGGGCAGATTGTCGTGGCCGACCGCGACCCAGTCCATCGGGTTCTCGGACGACGAGTAGTCGACCTTGATGTGGCAGCCGTAGCACTGCGGCGCCCACGTTGCGTGGCATGCGTAGCACTCCATGCGATCCATGTGCAGGCCGACGTCGACCATCGCGACCTTGGCCTTCTTGGACAGCATGTCCTTCTCGACCATGCCCTTGAGCGGGATCAGCTCGTGCACCGCACCACTCGCGAGGTGCACATGAACGTTGTCGCCGTTGCGAATGACGTTGCCGAACGGGTTGCCCCGCGCAGTGCGCAAGTAGCCATCGCCGGCTTCCGGATGATCACTGGCGTCGAGGTATTCAGGCAGTTCTTGATCGACGCCGCGAGCCTTGCCGGTGGCCGGCTTCTCGGCGTATTCATCCATCGCCCCGAGCGGCAGTTCCCATGGGTAGTCCGTCGGCGTGCCGTGGCAATCGGTGCACTCGATCTCGACCGCCGCGGTGATTGCGCCGATCAGCTGACCCGAACCGTGCACGTCGTTCGACGTGTGGCAATCCTGGCAGAGGAAGCCCTTGTCGGCGTGCAGATCCGCGTGCAACTTGCGGTAGTGCTTGCCGTGCAGCTTCTGCTGCTTGCCGCCGTCGGCAGTCCAAGGTGACGCGTACGGCGTCTCCATCAGCCCTTGATACGAAACGCCGATGCGACGTCCACGGTTGTGGCACGTCGTGCATGTCTCGACAGGGATACCGGTCCACGTATGTCCGTTGGCCGTTACCGGCGCGCCGACGCCGCCTTGGATGGAGTGCACGAGTGGCTTGCCAGGCTGCTTGCCTTGCGTCGGGTCGCCACCCTGATGCATGCCGCTGTTGGCGTATGGAATGTGGCACGCACTGCAGCCGAGTCCGCGGTAATCCCCGTGGCGCTGGGCGCCGCCCACGGCGAGGTGGCAACGCTGACACTCGCCACGCAGATAGGTAAACGCTGCCAGTCGAGGATCACTCTCGACTTCTTCCGCCGTCGGCGCCTTCGGCAGCTCCTTCATCGCTTCGAGGAACACCTGCGGTTCCTTCTGCATCAACTCGCGCATGTACGCGTGGTGATCATCACTGCCGACGCGTTCTTCGACCGGCAGCGTCGCGACGTCGTAGTTGCCGTACTTGTGCTCGTAGCCCGTCAGGCCGCCGAACCCCCAGAGCGTGCCCTGGATCTTGCCGGCCTCGGTCATCATCAGGCTCTGCCACTGCGTGCGAACCTGCCATTCGTGACAGACGCCACACGTGTGCTGGTTGATCCACGGGCTGCCGGGGTCGGGATAGAACGCCTTCGGTCCCTTGTGGTCCTCGTAGTACTCCGGCGTGCCCGAGTGGGCGCGTTCGGCAACGGCCAACCACTCGGCCGAGTCACGCTCCATGCCTTCGGTTGCGCGCGCCTCGGCATCGCCGCCGTGGCACACGATGCAACGGTTGGCGTGGCCAGCGACCTCTGCGCGTCCGAGGATCGCCTCGAACATGCCCGAGTCCGGGTTGCGGATCGCCTCGATGCCTTCGTGACAGGACAGGCAGGCGTTGTTCGCGGCGCCCGGATCGTTGACGTCCTTGGTGCGCGTCGGCGCGGGGTCGACGATGCGTCGCCCGCACCCTTGCTGCGCAACCTCGGCGGCCGGCTTCGTCTGATCCTCGCCACTGCACGCGTAGCCGATGCCCAGCCACACGGTGATGCCGCAAATGGTCCAAAGAAAGCGGCGAGTCATGCGAGCATCTTGCCGCAGTGACTCGCCGAGTGATACCGGCCCGTGTAATCCTCGGGCAACTACAGCGCGCCCATCGTCAGCGTCAGGCCGTTCGAGGTGCGCAGGTTGTTGACCGTCAGGTCGAGTTCGGCGACTTGCGCACTCAGGGAGAAGCCGGAGAGTACCGGGTCGTTCGGGATCGCGAGCACGACATCGAACGTGCCCGCGACGGCGAGACCCGCTTCGAGCGCGTCGATCGGCACGTGCTGGAAGCAGGTGGCGGGTGCGCCGAACAGGCCGGCGAGCGGCGTGCCTTGCGCGGTCGTGAAGCCCCACATGGTGGCGGCGATCGACGGGCCATTCATGCCACTGCAGGTGCCGGTCCACGTGCGGCCGGTCCACGGTGCACTGTTGGAGTCGAACGTGAGCAGGTTGCCACTGGTGCCGGTGCAGCCGGCGCCGAAGGCCGTCACGTCGGCGAGCACAGCGCTCTGGTATTCGTAGGTGAGCAGCGGCGTGCCGTTGCCTTGACCGCTGACCTTGTACGTCTTGCCGAGCGCGCCGACGTAGGCCATGAACGCGCGGCTGTAGTAGCCGAGGCCTGTGCGGAGCACCCAGTCGTTGGTCAAGGTGTCGAACTCGGATACGCCGTTGAACTGGTTGGCCGGCGTGCCGCCGTTGCCAGATGGCATCACCAGACGCTGGCGGGCTTCGTCGTACGTCGCGTCGTTGGCAACCACACCCTGCGGTAGGGTCGCGGTGGCGATCAACGTCCACTCCGCGCCGTCCCAGCTGTGCGTGTCGCGGCGCCACTTGCCGGGAGCCGGCAGCGATGCGTCTTGACCACCGACGAGCAGGACATCACCGACATCGGACCGCGTCACGAGGTGGTGCTGACGGCGCGTCGATGGCACGACTGCCGGTGCCATCTGCACCCAGGTGTTGCCGCCGAAGAACAACCACGTGTCGTTGAGGTGGGCGCCGCTGGCATCGAGGCCGCCGAACATGAGGATGGCCGAGGTCGCCGGGTCGTAGCTGATCGACGTGAAGCGGCGTGCCGCGGGACCGGCCGCCGTGATGTTGTTCCAAGCGTTGGTGCCTGGGTCCCATTCCCACGTGTCCGCGAGCACGGCGCCGGCGCCGTCTTGGCCACCGAACACGATGAGCTTGTTGCGGGCGAAGTCCCAGGTGATCCCTGCCTTGTCACGCGCCGACGGCGAACCGGCTGCGCCGTTCGAAGTCATCTCGGTCCACGCGGTGCCGTCGAAGCGCCACAGGTCGTTGACGGCGACTCCGCCTGAGTTGCCGGTCTTGCCACCGAACACGTACATGTACGTGCCGTCACTCGTGCCGGGGCACTCGCGGCGCAGCGGTGGTTCTGAGCTGCCGGTGGGGGTCGCGACCCAGCTCGGGCCGGGTGCTTGGGCGAGGGTGCTGGCGCACAGGGCGGACAGAAGAGCGGTGGAGAGCAGAATTCTCATGGTGTGTGTTTTGACGAGTGGGGAACTGGTTGGCGAGCGAGCACATCGCCGCACCTCCAAGCTTGCCGCGCGCGTTCGCGGTTGGGGGGAGGGGGGCCGAATTGGGACAACTCAGGCCGTTCTTGCTTGCGGTGGAGCACATGCTGCCGCCGAGAGGTTACTGGAATGCCACGAGGCACTAGACTCGGCGCCACCTGCCCGCCCCCAGACCCCGCCATGATTCGAGTAGCCCTGCTGACGTCGTTTCTCCTGATTGGAGGAGCGAACCTCATCGCCCAGAAGAAGGACGAGAAGAAGCCTGCCAAGGGCAGTGTGCTCGCCAAGCAGGGCCTCAAGGATCCGTATACCGGCGAGGATCCGGAGGCCATGAAGAAGCTCGGCGTGGTCAGTTACGGCCCGCTGGTCTGGGCCAACCACAAGCGCACGACCGACGTCGACAAGGTGCTGGGTGAAGGGCGGATCCTGTGGATGGAGACGGCCAACTTCAAGATCGCCTGCAATCTGGGCTATGTCGGTGCGCCCAAGGACTCCGGTGCGCGCCGCCAGTTGAAGGCCGAGATGAAGCGGCTCAACAAGAAGTGCCGCAAGATCCCGGCGAGCTCGAGCAAGATGAGTCCGTGGTTGCGCATGCACATCTACGCGCAGCGCGCCGAAGATCTGTTGGCTGAGTTCCAGGAGATGAGCGGCCACAAGGAGCCGGGCAAGCGACTCGGACAGAAGGAGAAGCTGTTGCTGATCCTGTTCGAGAAGAAGTCGGACCTCGCGCGCTACATGAACGTGTTCGGTGGCCGTCGCAGTCAGCAGACGCAGCGCCTACATCATGCCAGTGGTCATTACTCGGTCGTGCTCACGGCCGAAGGGGACGACGGTCCGCGCGATACCGAGACGGTCAACGCGCAGTTCCGGTTCTTCGTGATCCAGATGTTCTGCGATGCCGCCAACGGCGCGCCGTTCTGGCTGTCGTATGGCATGGCGCATTGGTTCGAGCGCCAGATCCCGTGCAACATGATCAACTGCGGCGTCAAGGCCGGCGAGAGCGTCGACCCCGCCACGCAATACGAATGGGATCGCAAGATCCTCAAGCGCACCAAGCACGAAGCGCTGTGCATCCCGTTCAACAAGATGTGTCGCGAAACCGACCTAGGCTTCTACGGGCACGTGCAGGCGTGGTCGTTGGCGAAGTACCTGATGGAGGACGAAGAGAAGTTCAAACTCTTCTTCCAGTCGGTGCTCGGCAAGTTCTCTCGCAGTCGCCAGATTCAGGCGCTGGAGGCGGCGTATGGGATGACGCCGGAAGAGCTGGATGTCGCGTGGCGCAAGTGGGTCAAGAAGGCCCACAAGTAGCGCCGGCGACTACATGATGCGGTATTCGATGGCGTGCGACTGACCCTTGCGCACGTACTCGACCATCATCCGCGCCGGCACGTGAACCTTGGCGTTGACCTGCTTCTTCAGGATCTTCGTCACCGTCGCCAGCAGTACCTGCGCGTTGCCAATCGGCACGCCGTTGACTGCAGTGATCACCGAGTCGACGGGGATGGCGAGCTCTTTGAGTTCGTCCGGGATGCGTGCGACGCGGAAGCCGCTGAACCACGAACCGTCCTTGCGGCGGCCGCGGTAGGGATCGCCGATGCCTGAGTTCGCGAGTGCCTTGATGCCGGCCTTGGCGATCGCGTCCCGTTCTTCGCTCGGGTAGAGCTGCACGATCGCGTCGTTGAGGTTGCGGATCGGCGGGAACAGATGCTTGGCCGCGAGCTTCGCCCAGGCGATCAATTCGGCGGGGTCGCTCGGCGGTGCCGGGTGCTTCTTCGGGCCGATGAGTTGGTAGATCTCGATCGCTTCCTTGCGCACGCGATCGTCACTGCTCGTCAGCATCTGCTCCATGCGCGGCAGGGCCGGTTCGAGCCAGAGGTTGGGGAGGTCCGGGCGAATGACGAACGCTTCCTTGATGAACCAGAGCGCCTGCGCGTGGTCGATCGATTCTTCGAGATCGAGCATCTGGAAGAACGGCTTGAGCGTCAACGTGTGCAGGAAGTCCTTGTCCGCCGGCAGGCGGGTGAGGCCTTGCGCCTTGGCCGCGGGGGAGCCGATCTCGGGCAGCGCGCCGATCACCGTGGCCTTCTCGTCGCCGCTGAGTTGGCCGAACTTGCGCGAGAGGTTGGCGCGCATGAACTCGACCGCCCGTGGCATCGATTCTTCGCGCGTGCGGCGGCCGGGCTCACCCGGGATGTGCGCGATCAGTTCGAGCACGTAGCTGATGTTGCCGCAGTAGAAGGCGCCGTAGAACGCCGTGTTGCGTTGCACCTCGTTGCGGTGCAGTCGCATCATGCCCGCGAGGATGCCGGCATCGACGCCGATCTCCTGCACCTTGACGTAGGCGGTGCGCCACGATGGATCGTCAATGATCTCGCGGCCCTTGTCGTCGTACGACTTCTTCGCCCCCGTGCGGTTGGCGATGTTCTGCATGATGCTGAGCTGGCGGAACAGCTCATCCGGCGGTGCGTACACGTCCGTCGGGGTGCGGAACGGCGACAGGGCGTCGCGTTCTGGGTAGGCGACGAAGACTGGGCCCTGCTCGGCTGGCTGGGTGGCCTTTGACGGCTGGGCCTTGGAGGGCTGGGGATCTTGCTTGGGCGCCTGCGGTGACAGGCACAGCGCGGCAAGGGCGATCAACGAGTTGGTGGCGACGGGCATTGCTGGACCGTGACTAGTCGAGGACCTGGGGGGACGTAACGCGTTTGGGAGATCGGGCGGCGGGGGTTAGCCGCGGAACCACAAGAATCCGACCTGCATCAGACCGATCAGGATCCCCAGAACTCCGCCAAGAACGACGATGGCGCGCAGTTCGCGGCTGGCGACCTCGAGGATCAGCGATTCGAGTTTGAGGATTTCGAAGGAGGCGACCTTTTCCTCGACGAGCTGCGGAACGTTGAGGCCCTGGCTCAGGCCCTTTTCCACTTCGTCGAGCACCGCCTCACGGTGGTCCATGATGCTGTCGGTGATCGACTGCTTGATCTCGGCGATGCGATCTTCGGTCAGGAACCCGCCGATCAGCGGCAGGCCCTGCAGTTCCTTGATCTTGGGAGCGAGGCCCATGTCGAGCACCCTGCCGAGGATGCCGCCGAAGTCGAGCTTGTTGAGGCTCTTGATGACATCCTTGTGCTCGACGAGGTGGTTGCCGACGACGTGGCCGATGGCCTTCGCCAGGTCTTGTTGGCGGCGGGCGATCAGGCCCTGCATCTTGAAGAACAGGAACCGGCGCGGTTTGACCGGCCGGAAGATCATCTTCACGGCGAGCCAGTTGGTGCTGAGGCCAATCACTCCGCCGATGGCGGGAATGGCGAGCCAGGTCCAGATGTCGGGTGCGGGTGGCATTTGGGCCGAGCAGTATGGCGAGGGGTGGGGTCCTACTCAACGACGCAATACCTGAGCCGGCCACTGCCCTGGGGATCTGGGGCAATTCCGTCCAATCTTGATCTGGCTGTCGACTCTGAGCGGGCGCGAGCGTCGAATGGTCGGCCCAACCAAGAAGAGGAACCATGAAGACTCGCCTAGCCATTCTCCTCCCCGCTCTGTGCGCCGCCTCGCTGCTTGCGACCCCGCTGACCGCGCAGGAGCCGCCAGACATGTCGCCCGCCAAGGAGCTCAAGAAGCTCGAGCCGTTGATCGGCAACTGGGCAGGGTCTGGCGTGATGAACGAGCCGAGCGGCCAGAAGTCGCCGTGGACTGCCAAGGCCACGTGCCAGTGGGCACTCAACAACCACTTCGTACAGGAGGATTGGGAGTTCAAGTTCGATGGGTTGGAAGGTCCGATCGTGTACCGCAACTACCTCGGTTGGGACAAGGAAGGCGAACGCTACGTGCGCGTCATTACCAACAACGTCGGCCAGGTGATGCTCACCGAGATGAACCTGCTGCCGGACGGTTCGATGTTGCAGTTCATGCACAACTCGCAGGCTGGCATGCCTTACACGGAGCGCAGGGTCGACAAGATCGACGGCGACACGATGACGATCGTGACCGACATGCTGATGCCGATGGGCAAGGCGACGATGGTCATCGACGGCAAGCTCAAGCGCTGTGAAGAAGCGTACGAAGTCGATTGGGGCGAAGACGCCTTCATGGAGATGAAGCCGCACGAGCAACTCAAGAAGGTCGGCGTCATCCGCGGGCAATACGAACTCAAGGGTGAGATGGTGATGGAGCCGGGCAAGGATGCGCTTGGCATCACGGGCACCGATTGGTTCTCGATGGTGTGGGGCGGCACGGTGATGCGCAGCCGCACGGAAGGCCATGCCGAAGGGGCGCCCGGCACCTACGAGTCGCACGCGTTCTGGGGTTGGGATGCGAAGAGCAAGTGCATGCGCGCTGCCTTCGTTTCCAACATGGGCGAGGTCGGTGAGATGCTCGTGCACTGGGTCGAGAACGATCTCGTGAGCACCGGCACCAACACGATTGGTGGTGTGCCGATGACGCAGCGCTACACGATGAAGCTCGGTCGCAAGGGCGAACTCAAGTCGGTTGTTGGCACGACGCTCTTCGGCGCGATGGAGCCGTTCGTCAGCTTCAAGGCGACCTACCGCAAGCAACACTAAGCATGCTGCAGTTCTCGCAAGCCATTCAAGCTGTCGACTCGCACACTGCAGCCGAGCCGACGCGCGTCGTTACTGGTGGCCTTCCGATGATTCGGGGGGCGACCATGGCCGAGAAGCGCGATGAGTTGCAGCGGTTGCACGATCCGATCCGCAAGGCGCTCGTGCTCGAGCCGCGTGGCCACGACGCGATCATCCTGGCGTATCTGTTGCCGCCGACGCGCGACGAAGCCGATCTCGGAGTCGTGTTCGCCAATGATGCCGGCTACCTCGGCATGTGCGGCCACGGTGCGATTGGCCTGGCGACGACTGCGGTCGCGATGGGGCTCGTGCCGGCCGTCGAGCCGGTGACCGAGATCACGCTCGATACCGTTGTTGGGCTCGTGAAGTGTCGCGTTGCCGTCGAAGGTGGTCGGCCCAAGAGCGTGACGATCACCAACGTGCCGTCGTTCCTCTATCGCCAACGTGTCGTCACCGACGTGCACGGCTTTGGCAAGGTTGCGGTCGACATCGCCTACGGCGGCAACTGGTTTGCGTTCGTCGAAGCGGACCAGCTCGGCTTGATGGTCGAGAAGACGCATCTGCCCGTGTTGATGCAGGCCGCAACGGCGATTCGCGAAGCACTCGTGCGCGATGGCATTCGCGGTGTGCATCCGGATAGCGGCGAAGAAGAGATCGTCGATCACATCAAACTGTTCGTGCCGCTGCAGGGTGAGGATCCCGGCGCGCGGTCGCTGACGTTGTGCCCCGGTACGGCCTACGATCGTTCGCCATGTGGCACGGGCACTTCTGCGAAGCTTGCGGTGCTGCACGCCAAAGGGGAGCTGCAGACCGGCCAGCACTTCCACAGCGAGAGCGTGCTCGGGACGAGCTTCGCCGCGAAGGTCATCGAAGAGACGAAGGTTGGCGAGTTTGCGGCCGTCGTACCTGAGATCACTGGCTCGGCTTGGATCACGAGCTTTGCGACGTTCGTGATCGATCCGGATGATCCGTGCCGGCACGGCATCTAACAGAAGTCGTCCGGTAGTTGACGGATCCGCGCAACGCCTTGAACCTAATTGCGCATGGCGGCGCCGATTTCGATTGGCTGACCGCCGCCCATCCCCCAAACAGGCACTTGATGAAACTCGCCTCGTCGTTCCTCTCCCTCATCGCCGTCGTTGCTGCCGTTCCGGCGCAGGACAAGGCGCCGCAAGCGCGGCAGTTCTTGTTCGATGGCTACACCACTGCGATGAGCATCGACATGAAGAAGATGCGCGACAGCGGAGTGTGGGATGAGATCAGCGTTTCGACGCTGAAGATGATCTTCGGGATGATCGAGAAGCAGAGTGGCTTCTCGTTCGAGACGCTCGATCGGGTGATGATGGTGCGCGAGGCCGTCGCCGAAGGGCAGGACAAGAAGTCGCGCGAAGTCGTGACGATGGAGACCAGCGCGCCGCTCGGCGAGATGCGGGATCAGCAGTTCGGCCGATTCTCGACCGCCAAGGTCGGTGACTACACCTTGATGTTGGATGGGTGGTCGCAGTCCGATGAGGCGATTGTCGATGTGACGCCCAAACTGCGCGTCTATGGGGCAAGAAGCCTGTTGGCGAGCGTGCTTCAGGGCGAGCCACGCGTTGGTTTGCCGTCGGGCGACGTGATGTCCTTCACGGCCGCCAAGAAGGGTCTGCTCGGCTACATCGTCGGCGACCTCAAGAACGACGAAGAGACGCGCAAGGTGCTCGACGAAGCGTTGCCGGACACGGTCTGGCCTGCCGATGATCCGCCGACGTTCATCTGCATCCGCTTGCTAGCGACAGGTGACGAAGACGATCCGCACTTGATGCTCGAAGCCGTCATGCGTCACGGCAAGGATGGCGCCGGGCTCGTCGCGAGCGAGAAGGCGGTCACCGAAGCACTCAAGAAGCTCGCGAAGCTCAAAGAGGCGCGCATCATCCGACCGCTCCTGAAGAAGGTCGCACACGAGCGCGACGGCACCGATGCGATCTGGCGCGTGGACATCGGTCGCGCCCGCAACCTTGGCGGCATGCTCGGCATGCTCTCCCCGTTCATGATGTTCGCCACCGCCAGCGTCGCGCCCGTGATGCAGGCCGGCGCCGTCCAGGTCGAGGTCATCGAAGAAGTCGAAGTCGCCGAAGAAGCCAAGCCCAAGCCCACCAAGAAGAAGGACAAGCCAAAGGCGATCGAGGTCACCCGCAAGCCAAAGCCAAAGCCGGTAACCGGCGGCGGCCGCTAGTTGTCCGTACGGAGCCAGGTACATTCCGGACATCTCGCGCAGCGAGATGTCCGGAATGTACCTGGCTCCGTACGGACAGTCAGCAGCGGTTGCGTTTGAGTTGCAGGTGGCGGGAGAGGCGGTCGACGGCGATGGTCAGGAGGATCATGCCCCAGAGGAACGCGGCGGCTGTGCTGTGTTCGCGCCAGGCCAGGTTGTTGCGGAAGAACAGGCCTAGGCCGCCCGCGCCGACGACGCCCAGGGCGACGCCGATGCGCATGTTGACTTCGAATTGGAAGAACGCGTAGGTGCGCCAGTTGGCCCACGCGCTGGGGAGTGCGCCGTAGGCGTAGGTGCCGAAGCGGCCCGCGCCGATCCGTTCGAGTCGTTGGTAGGGCACGTCGTCGAGGGACTCGGTGAATACGCGGTGCAGCACGCCGGCCGTGTGCAGCACGACGGCGAGGATGCACGGCGTGACGCCGTAGCCGAAGAACACGATGAGCACGACGAGCCACCCGACTTCGGGGATGCCGCGCATGACGAGCGCGATGCCGCGCGCAACGATCAGTGACGTGAGGCGCAAAGCGCGTTGCACGGGCGTGACCCGTTCGCCGGTGAAGCGTGCGCTGTCGAGTTGGAACGCGATCGATGCCGGGTAGACGAGCAGCATCGCGAGCAGCGTGCCGCCGACGGTTGACAGGACGCCGATTGCCAAGGGGACGACGCTTTCGCTCAGGACGGTCAGCCACGTGCCACCATCGAGTGTCGGTTGGAACAGACCGAGCGTGTAGGGCTCGACGAAGCTCCATTCGATGCGGTTCAGTTCTGACAGGGCATTGGCTATGGGCGTGCTCAGCCACCAGATGCATGCGGCCAACACAACGGCGATGCCGCCGAGGATCTGCAGCCGGCGCCGACCCGTGGCGGCGCGATCGAGTGCGCGTGTTGCCGTCGGGTGGTTGGGGTCGATGCGCAGTCGCCGGCGAACGAGGTTGGCGGCGAGGTCTGCCGATGCCGTGACGGCGAGCAACGTTATCAGTACTGTTGCGACGCCGGGCCAGTTGCCATCCGTGTATTCGTCCCACAGACCGGCGCCGAGACCGCCGCCGCCGACCACGCCGATCACCGATGCGTTGCGGATCGCGCACTCGGTGCGCATCAACACGAACGACATCATCGTGCGCGCGCCGAGCGGCTGCACACCGTAAAGGAACACCTGCAGCCGGCTCGCGCCCGTCGAACGCAGCGCGAGGTAGCGGGTGCTATCGACGTTGTCCCACTGTTCGCTCAGGACCTTGCCAAAAATGCCGGCGACACTGATCGCGATGGCGAGCACGCCGGTGACCGGGCTGGGGCCCGTGATGTTGGCGATGAGCACCGCCCACATGAAGTCCGGCACGCCGCGCAGCGCATCGAGTAGCAGGCGGCAACCTTCGAGCACAAGGCGCAACGACCAGCGCGCCCAGCCGGTGCACGGTTGGTCGGCGAGCAGGACCGAACGGCACGCACCGATGGCGAGTGGGTAGGCCAGGACGAGACCGATCGCCGTGCCGAGCAACGCGACAGCGATCGTATCGATTGCGAGTTCGCCGCAGCGACTCAGCATCGTCGATGACAGGTCCGGCGCGGTGAACGCGGCGAGGTAGTCCGACAGGCGGCCGAACGACTTCTGCAGTTCGGTCCATGATGAGATGGCCGACAAGTCGATCGGCAGCGCCCAGATGCTGAGCGCGACGAGTGCCAGCACGATCAGCAGCACACGCTTCGTGGTCGGCGGCGGACCTGTCAACTGCTCGGTGCTCACGAGTCGCGAGCCTGGCCATTTGCGGGGGCAAACGGGGCGACGTCGATCTGTGCGAGCTCGGCGCCGTAGACGTCGCGCAGCAGGTCCTTCGACAAGCTGCTTGGCGGCCCGTCGTGCACGATGCGGCCGTCCCGCATCGCGATGACCCGGTCAAAGCCTTCGCCGAGCAAGCTCAACGAGTGCAGGCTGACGACGAGGGTGTGCTCTTCTCCGACCAATTGGAACAACTGCTGCACGACGGCGCGGCCGAGCCGCACGTCGAGGGCGCTGACCGGTTCGTCGGCGAGCACGATGCGCGGTTGCTGCACGAGCAGGCGCGCCAATGCGACGCGTTGTTGTTCGCCACCGGACAGTTCGTCAGGCAGCGCCCACAGGCGATCGGCAAGCTCCACACGTTCGAGGGCCTGTTTGGCGAGTTCGGTTTGACGCGGGCGGAACAGTGACCACAGCGATTGCCACCATGACCACGCGCCGAGTTTGCCCATCATCACGTTGTGGGCGACGCGCAGCTGTGGCACGAGGTTGTCTTGCTGGTGCAAGAATCCGACCTGACTGCGAAAGCGCCGCAGTGCCTTGCCACACAACGTGCCAGTCTGCTCACCAGCAACGTGCACCGTGCCCATGTTCGGCCACGCGATGCCGCTGATGACGCGCAGCATCGTCGTCTTGCCGGCACCAGAGGGCCCGATCAGCGCGACCTTCTGGCCGCGCGGAATGCTCAGCGAAATGTCGTAGAGCAAACGCGCATCGCGGATGTGCAGCGAGACGTTGGCAAACTCGATCTCGGCATTCGGCATGGCGCGTGCAGTCGTCACTACTTGGTGAGGAAGCCCTTGGGCAGCGAGTCACGCACCTTGCGAATGGCGTCCCACTGCTCGTCCTTTGCGGCGAGAAACGCACCGGCAGACCAGGAGTCGAGGATCGCGGCTTCGTCCGCGTTGTTGCGGTCGAGTCCGAGCATGGCACTGCGCAGCTTCGCGGTCAGGTCTGCGCCAACACGATCGTGAACGACCCACGCGTAGTCGACGTAGTCGGGCGTCGTGAACAGGATCGGAGCCTTCGCCTTTTCTTCGGCCGGAGCCTTGTCGTAGTAGGCGAAGTTGAGCGCACCGCAGTCGACCGAACCTGAAGCAACGGACTTGAGTGTGCCACTGTGGCCGCCTTGCGCGTAACCGGCCTTCGCCTTGAAGTCCTTGTCCGGATCGAGTCCCGCCTGCGTCATGAAGTGTCGCGGCATCAAGTGGCCGGACGTCGAGTTGACGTCGCCGAACGTGAAGCGCAGTTCGCTGGTCTTGCCCTGCCACGTCGCAAGGTCGTCCGTCTTCGCCAGCTTGCCCGATGCGATCGCGTCCGCGTTGCCGATGAAGTAGGTCTTGAACTTGAGGTCGATGTCGCGCGTTGCGAGCACGTGCACGGCACCCTTGCCAGCATCGATCGCGTCGCACGTGGTCTTGCCGCCGAGCCAGACGAAGTCGAGCTTGTTGGCGATGAGGCCGTTGACGCACGCCGTGTAGTCGTTGGAGGGCGCATAGCGCACCGGCACACCGAGCTTGTCCGAGAGCAGCGTTGCCAGCTTCTCGGCATCCTTGGCGAGCTTGCCCTTGTTCCAGTCGGGGATGACCGAGAACCGGAGTTCTTCGGCGCGCTCGGCGGTGTTGCCGCAGCCGGACAGCGTTGCAACGAAAACGCATAGCGCACCGGCGAGAGCGAGGCGCATGGAGGAAGTCTTGATCGTCATTCTCGGAAGTGTTGGGGCACGTGCAATCGCTTGGTTGCGCGTGCCGCGACGCTAGTCGAATGGTCAGGTGGCTTCCACCTGTGACGCGATTGGTGCTGCCCGCGGCCCTACTCGGGCTGTTTGCCGCCCTGTTCGCGCAGGATGCGCAAGACGCGGGCGTGCCGCTGGCGGGCAGTGTCCTCGTTGATCTGCAGTTGTTCGGCGATCTCGGCAAACGACTTGCTCTGCAGGCGCAACCGAACGACGTCGGCATACTTCGGCTCGAGGCGGCTGATCAACTCCTGCAGCCACACAACTTCGTCGCGCAGCGTGACCTCACCCTGACTCGCCTGCGGCGTCTCGTGTTCGTAGCCACTGCCGGCGACCGACTCGCCAACGTGTCGGCCGGCACGGTTGCCATGATTGCTGAGCACCCAGTTGGCGTGCCGGTAGAGCCAGCGGCGGAACGTTCGAGCGGTGGCGTCTTCGGGCATTGAGGCCAACGCTTGGAAGACGCGCGTGAACACTTCTTGGGATAGGTCCGCAGCGGACACCGCGCGCTGCATGCGGATACCCATGTGCCGATCGAGATAACGTCGCAACGACTTGGCGTTGTTGTCGACGAGGTCTTGTTGGGCCGCGCTGTCTCCTGCGGCTGCGCGTTGCAAGAGCTCGTCCTTCATCGCGCGTCGAACTCCAGTTCGTGAACGGTTGCGACGGTCGCGGTCTGCGTCGGCAAGGATAGTGCCACGTAGTGGAAGCGTTCGACAGTCTGCTCGGGTCGGGCGATGCGAGCGACCAACGGTTCGCCGCCGGGCCAGCTCAGCGTTGCGACGAACTCGTTCTCCGTGCCTTGCAGGGTCAGGTCGAAGCGTGTGCCAATGGGGACGTCGATGTCGTGCGAATCCCTGTGTTGGCCCTTCAGTAGATTGATGGTGAAGTTGGCGATGTTGACGCTGACGACCAATCGTTTGTCGATGTGCGAAAGACCTGGACGCGTGCCCAGCACAAACGAAATGCCGCGATCGTTGCCGAACTTCTTCTCATACCCGTGATGCCAACTCGCTCGCAGCGAGAACGAGTTGCTGGCGGTGTCGATGCCACGCCAGCACAGCAGTTCGGGAGAGTAGCTGCCACCGAAGCCGCGCACCTCCATCTTGCCGTCGTCGAACCTGCTTCGGGCACCGCGCGGCAGGTGCTCGAACAACGGGCCGCGAACCAGCGTCAGGTTCCATTCGCGGACGGCGTTGTCGTCGAGTTCTAGCGAGCTCGGGCCAGTCGGTGTTTTGGGCAATGGCCGCCGAACCAGCCGCATGCCTGCGTCGGGCACCCGTTGGTTGTGCGCGAGTCGGGAACGCGAATCGAGCGACAGCTCTTCGCTCCGCGTCGACATGTAGGAACCGCCGCACAAGAAGAACTGCTTATTGCCGAGTTCTGTCGTGACGCGCGTCGGCGCGCATAGCTCGCGCAGAGAACCGATCATGTTGCGGATCCCAAACGGCGAGACGTCTTGTTCGGGGAACTCCGTCGGATACAGCGAGCCGTCTGCAGCGGTCGAGGACTTCAGGTTCTGCGAGAATTGCCAGTCGTGGAAGCGGCCCCACGGATAGCGACGGCCATCGGCGCCGCGGCCTGCGCGTTGCCATTCCTTGGCCGTTGGCAAGGTCGTGTAGTAATTGGTACCGTTGGCTGCTTCTGCTTCGTTCAACGTCGTCAACCGCGCCAACAGCTTGTCCCAGTTGAGGTCCTCGACAAGGGTGCGAGTTGCTTTGGCCAATTGCGCCTGCTGCTCCTTCGTTGGGTGGATCACCTGCCACGCGACCAGGTCCTCGTAGCCGACTTCTTCCTCTGTCATCAGGAAGCCGCGGTGATAGCCAACTCCATCGGAGTAGTTGCCGCCGTTGTCCGGGTTGTACGAGATGCCCCAGCCGCGATGGATCTGCCGGTAACCCGCACCAATCTCTTCGCTCGTCAAGAACTGCAGCGACTGCATTCCTTCGCTGGTAGCCTGCGAAAACCGCCGCCGCACGAGTAGGGGCAGGTTGATGTCAACGAAGCCCGCAAGACTGGCGCGCAGCATGTAGCTGCCTTCGGGAACTTCAAGCTCGCACGGGGTGGTGCCCAGCGCGGTGGACTCGGTGTGGTCGCGGTCGAGGTATGACAGTTGGCCGTCTTCTCGTTCCACGGCAGGGCAAAGCCACACTTCGGCCGCGCCCTTGTCGCACTTGACGATGAGATCACCAACCGGATCGAGGATGTGGTGGTGTTCGCCCGCGACATCGACCGCCTTGAGGCGTGCGGTCGTAGCTGCGATTTGCTCTGGTCGCAGCAGAATCCCGCCCCCGGCGATCAGCCGTCGCAGTCGACCCGCGAGCAGCTTCGCATAGATCGATAGCAGTTCTCCATTGTCGGGTGAGACCAGAAGGGCAGCTTCCGCCGCGTTCTCGAGCTGCTGTTCCGCCTGCCGGTGGTGCCGGCGCAGAGAGTTCATCGAGCGTCCGGCGAGACTGTCGGTCTGGAAGGTGGGGATGACCATCGCGATCTGGTTGGCGAGATCCGTGTGGTCTTGCTGCAGCACGCGGATCTGTTTCATCCGCGTGGCAACTTCCTGTGCTGGCAGAACCCATCCCCACCAGATCGCGGCACCGATGAAGGCCACGAGGGCCAGCGCAGTGGCGGCAAACGCCGTGCGATGACGACCGATGAGCAAAGTGGCTTGCCTGGCGAGACCCGGCGGCCGCGCCCGAACGGCCTGGTAGGCAAGGAACGCATCCAGGTCATCTGCCAGCGCAGCAGCGTCTTGATACCGGTCGTTCGGTTCGCGCTGCATCGCCATGGAGCAGATGTTGGCAAGGTCACGCGGGATCTTGCGATCGAGGCTGCGGACCGGCGGCGCGTCGCCACGAAGGATCAAGCTCATCGTCTCGTGCCGGGACTCGGCCGAGTACGGCGTGCGGCCGCTGAGGCATTCGTAGAGCGTGACGCCGAGCGCATAGACATCCGTGCGCGCCGAGATGGCGCCGTAGCTCGACCGCACTTGCTCGGGCGCCATGTAGTCAGGCGTGCCGACGGCATCCGTCGTCATCGTCAGATGTGATTCGTCTTCGACGAGACTCGCGAGACCGAAGTCGAGCAGCATCGCGTGAGCGTTCTGGTCGACGAGCACGTTGCCGGGTTTGACGTCGCGATGCACGACGCCGTGTTCGTGCGCGTGGTGGAGGGCGCGCGCCAGGTCGCGCATCATCGTCGCGATTGCGCGGTAGTCCGAACGCAGCTCGCCGGTCTGCAAGACATCGCGCAGCGAGCGGCCGTCGATGCGCTTCATCGCGAAGAACGGGGTCGCGGCGTCGGTGTCTGCCGACAGGATCGGCACGATGTGCGGATGGTCAAGGCGACCGACGACTTCGACTTCTCGCGCGAAGCGCTGGCGCGCCTTGTCCGAACCGGCAAAGCCGCGCAGCAACTTCACTGCAACGGCCCGGCCCGGCACCGAGATCTGTTCTGCTGCGAATACGATACCCATACCGCCGCGGCCGAGTTCTTCGATCAGTCGGTAGTCGCCGAGCACGCCGTCGTGCTCGAGGCCGCTTGCGCCGAGTTCGGTCAGCGCTTGCAACAGTGCATCCGCACCGATCTGCTCGCCGAACCCAGCCAGGGCCCGGCGCAGGTCATCGTCCGAGCTGTCACTTGAGTCGGCGGCCACGCGGTCAGTCTAGCCGAAGCGGGCCAGCCTCCCGCTACTTCGGCACGTCGAACATGGTCACGCCAAGGAGTCGGCAGCAACGCGACCAGGGTATTCACTTCTTCTTGGCAATACCGGCGCCGGCTCACGAAGCTCGTGCCCATGCGTGGACTTGCTTGCGTGGTGCTCGCCATCGCCTTGTTGTTCTTGGCCAGCTGTGGTCAGTCCAAGAACACTGGCCGTGTGGATGCTGGGGGCCGAATCAACGTCACCCATGAGCACGGCAAAGCCGTCCATTGGGGGGTCTCCTTCGAGGTCTTTGAGACGGGGCCCGGCGGCGCCGGAGTCGAAGGGCGCGGCGGTACGCAGTCCGAAGAGAACCTGATCGAAGGGGCGTGTCGGCTGACCTTCGGCGAAGTCCTTGTCGACCTCGCCAAGCTCAGCAAGGGCAGCATTGTCATGGAGATCAACGGCAAGAACTTCGGCAGCGTGGTCGCCGAAGACAAAGTCGTCATCGCCGCGGATCGCACCGTCACGGTCAACGGCGAGGCGCGGCAGCCCGAGTAGGCGCCGCGCGATCTGCCAGCCAGCTGACTAGCGCTGGCCCGCCGCGTCGTTTGCAGCCGACTTGCTCAGGTTCTCGTAGAGCCACGTGAACGAGACGCGTTGGTCACGCGGAGCCAAGACGTTCAGGCGCTTGGAGAGATCGCGGCGCTGCTTGTTGAGCGCGTTGATCTTGTCGGTAACGCCCGCGAACTGCTCCTTCAACTTCTTGGCGCGCTCGTCTTGCCCAAGGCCTTCGGTCGCCTTGTTGATCTTGTCCATGATGCTCTTCTGCGCGGCCGCGGCCTCGGCAATGCCGGCCTTGAGCTTCTTGACCTCGACCTTCTGCTCGGGCGTGAGCTTCTTGTCGGCGGGAGTCCACATCGAGTAGCCGCCGACGAGCAGGTCCAGATCGCCATCACCATCGAAGTCGACGGCCGCCGGATGCAGTCCGGTGTCCGGTCGGTTGGGCTTGCCCTTGGCACCCTTCTGGCTCGGCGGGATCAGCGAGATCGCGCGGCCGAAGCTCGCCTTCTTGTCGCTCTGCGGCCCGGTGTTGAGGTAGACCGCGACGCCACCGCCGACGTTCTTGCCATAGGGATCGCCCATCCCGGAGACCATCAAGTCGAGCAGGCCATCGCTGTTCCAATCGACGGCACGAATCGTTGCGACCGTGCCCGTGTCTTCCATAGGCTCACCGTTGGCCATGACGACTTCGTTGCGCTCGGCGAACTGCGGCTTCTGGTTGCTGCCTTCGTTGCGACGCAGGTAGACGAAGCCGCTGCGGTGATCGCCGAGCACGAGGTCGTAGTCACCGTCGCGATCCACATCCATCGCGATCGCCGACGTCAGATGGCCTTCGGCAGGGGCACCGTTCTTCGTCGGGCGGCCGCCAACAGGGTCACAGCGTTCGGTGCTGTCCCACTTCTTGCTGTCGAAGTTCCAGAACGCATTCAGCACGATGCGCTGGCCGTTCTTGTCGAGGATCGAAGTGGGTTGGCGCCACGACTTGCCGTCGCCAAGAGCAACATGCGGCGAGCCATCGAAGATGCCCGCGACGATGTCGAGGTGGCCGTCGCCATTGAAGTCCACGAACTGTGGACTCATGCCGATGCATCACCAGTTGCCGAAGTCGAGGATCTTGCCGTTGGCATCCTTGAGCTTATGCTCACTGCCGAAGCTGCCGTCCTGTTGCCGCAACGCGTAGGTGATCTTGCCAAACAGGTCGCCGATGAAGACGTCGAGTCGACCGTCGCCGTTGAGGTCGTGCAGCGCGGGCGATGGGTAGAGCCGGCCCTTGCCGAGCAGCTTGTCGCCGGCCGAGAGTTGCACTGGCTTGGCGAACAGCGCTCCTTGTGTTGCTGGTGCTTGTGGGCTTTGGGCGAAGGCAAGAGAGGTTGCCGTCGCGCATGCCAGCGCGAGGACAACGACGGGTGAGGGTTGGGTCTGCATCGCGATCTCCGTTGAGGGGGATGAGGATAGCGGGTTTTGCGCGGCAGTTCGCAGCTGTGGCCATGAGAGGATCGAAATGGCGAAGCCTCGGGCTAATGAACTGTCACTGAGACAGTTGTTCTCCTCGACGAGGCTGAATCTTCGCTGGCCGGCGGGCAGATGTCGTCGACTTGCTGTGTGCGGTCATTGCCTCCCACAGTGAGGCGGACAGCCTCCACCAAGTCGCTGCGACTTATGGGCTTGGTAAGTAGTTGGACGAAGTCTGACTCGCGACACGCTGCGGCGGTGGCGTCGTCGGTCGCTGCCGAGAGGGCGAGTAACGGGCCGTCAAAGCCGCGTTGGCGTAGCGCCTTGACCAATTCGAACCCGTCCATGCCGGGCATCATCAGGTCCAAGAGGCCAACATCGAATTGCCCTACAGCTTCATCGAATGTGCGCAATGCTGAAGCGCCGTCCGAGCATGCGTGCACAAGAGCTCCTGCGCGGACAAGCGAAGCCTCCGACAGCCGTAGTAGATCTCGCGTGTCGTCAACAACGAGGCACCTGACTCCATTGAGAGGGAAGGTGTCCGCTTGCTCTGTTTCCTCGTTGGGCTGTTCGCGTGGTACTCTGGGTTGGCCGAGTGGTAGCTCGAGTCGGAAACGCGTACCAACTCCCGGGGTGCTGTCGACCAGAGTGAGATTCCCTCCCATCTGTCGCGTCAGCTGCCGACAGATTGAGAGTCCGAGCCCTGACCCCTCGTCGCAGTTTGTTACTCGATTCTCTTGCTGGAACGGTTCGAACAGTGCAGGCGCAAAGTCCGGGCCGATGCCCATGCCTGTATCCGCAACGTCGATTCTCAGTTGCTCGCCAGCGACTTGTGCCTCGATGCGCACGAAGCCTTGATTCGTGAACTTGATAGCGTTTCCGAGAAGGTTGAGCAGCACTTGGCGAAGCGCGAGTGAATCTAGCTGATGGGACGCCGGGACCTCGCCATCGACTTCGGCTTCGAGTGCCAACCCCTTGTTCTCTGCAGTGGCTCGCACAATCTCGCTAACGTCGGCAATCAGCTGCCGCATGTTGACTGCGGATGGACGCATTTGCCGCTCACCTGCCACCAGGCGGGCGTGATCGAGTAGATCGTTCAACAACTCCAGTAGGTGGCGGCAAGCGGCCAGCACGGCGGTTGCGGAGCAGTTGCGTTCGTCGTCGCCACTGCGTGGATCCACCAGGATCTCAGCGTGTCCCTGGATTGCTGCCATCGGCGTGCGAACTTCGTGGCCCAGATTGCGCAGCCAGCGCCAATCCAGGCTCGGCGCGCTCTCGTCCTGCTGGACCTGGTCTGGCTGGACACCCTGACTTGGCACTGGTTGCAGCAGCCCCTCGAAGAGTCGTTGGCCTCGTACACTCATTGCACTCGCCCGCAACACGAAGGGGACTTCGCTCCCATCGCGATGACGTGCGTGGACCAAGCGTCTGATGCCAAGTACTCGGCTTGATCCTCGAGCTTCACCCAGCGCTGCGGCGAATCGACGGACATAGCCATCGTGGTCCTGCCCGATCTGGGCCGGCATCAATCGAGTGACATCCTCGCCGAGTAGTTGAGCGGGCGTGAAGCCAAGGTGGTCTGCGATAGGCCCCGAGATTTTCAGGATGCGCCCTGAGACATCGATGCGAATGCGCACCAGTTCCAACTCAGACGTGAGTTGATGTTGGCGGCGGCGCGCGCGAAAGCCGCCGGCTAGCAAAGCCACGGCGACCAGTATCAGCCATCCGGCAACGTCCCAATTCATGGCTTAGCACTCGGTCTTCGGCTCACATGTTGGCCGGTAAAAAGTTGCCCGGCCAAGCCGCGCTGGCCGGTAGTCCTGTCGGATCCCAAGCACGGTCTCAGCTGCACCCAGGCACAGCAATCCGTCCGGTGCCAGCACGTTCCGCATCTTGCCAAGGACGCTCGTCTTCGTTTCGACGTCGAAGTAGATCAGCACGTTGCGAAGGAACGCGATGTCCATCGTCGGTAGTGCCGGCCACGGGTTGATGAGGTTGAACTCGCGAAACTCAACCATCTCTCGAACCTGGTCGGAGACCCGCCAATCTCCTCCGTGTGGCTCGAAGTAGCGTTCACGCAGATTGTCGGGCATGCCGCGGCGGGCTTCGACGTCCGTGTAGATTCCGGCGCGTGCTTTTGCCAATACGCGATTTGAGAGGTCGGTCGCCAGTATGCGCACTCGCCAGTTGGCCAGTTCCGGAACGGCGTCGCGCAACATGACGGCAAGGGAGTATGGCTCCTGCCCGGTTGAGCACGCGGCGCACCAGATCGAGAGTTCGCGCTTGGACTGTCGCGCCTCCATCAACGTTGGGAGGACGAACTTCTGAAGGGCTTCAAACGGATGCTCATCACGAAAGAAGCTGCTCTCGTTGGTCGTCATCGCATCGATGACTCGTTGACGAAGGGGAGTTGACTTCGGTTCCTGAAGGCTAGTGACCAACTCTGACATGCTGTCAAACCCAAACTCCTTCAGGACCACACTCAACCGTGACTCGAACAGGTAGTCCTTGCGCTCGTCGAGGCGGATCCCGGCCTGCTCATGTATGAACTTGCGGCAGTAGTTGAGATCGTGAGGAGTGAGAGTCTTCATCAGCTGGTCTCCTGTTCCTGTGGCACGTGCCCTCCGCGAACCCTGCGGTCCACTTCGCCTGCGATCATGGGGAGTGGTAGGACCCTGGTTGCGAGGCTCTTGCGCACCACTGCACCGGGCATGCCCCAGACGACCGAACTCGCCTCGTCCTGTGCGAGGACGGCGCTACCTGCGGCGACCAGGCTCTCGGACCCAATGAGTCCATCCTGTCCCATTCCGGTTAGCACCACTCCGAGTGCATTAGGTCCATAGCAGTCAGCCGCCGTTTCGAACAGGACGTCGACGGCGGGGCGGCATGAGTTCTGGCGCGGAGTGTCCGTCAACTTGACGACCTTTTCGCCGCGGATGCTGGTGACTCCCATGTGCCTTCCACCTGGGGCAATCAAGACGTGCCCGCCGGTGATCACATCGCCGTCGGCCGCCTCCGAAACGGTAAGTGCAGTCCGGCGGTCAAGGCGTTCGGCCAGCTGTCGCGTAAACAGTGGTGGCATGTGCTGCACAACGAGAATCGGCACGGGGAAGTCCGATGAGAACCTTGGCAACAGGTCCATCAACGCGTTGGGCCCGCCTGTAGAGACCCCGACAACGACAGCCTGTACTTCTGCGCCCGTGTGGCGGCCGCGTCGGTCGTTTTCACTCGGTGCCTGACGGCTCGAGATGATTTGCGAGCCGATCTCACGGATCCTCGCGGCCAACAAGGTCATCGTGTGGGGGAGCTCTTCGCTGGATGCAGGCTTGGCCATCACATCGATGGCTCCGCGTGCCAACGCATCCAGCGACGTTGATGCCCCCTGCTCTGTGAGGCCGCTGAACATGATCACCGGCACCTCTGGCTTGCGAATGGAGATCGCGTCGAGAACCTGCAGGCCATCGATGCCTGGCATCTCAATGTCGAGCACGACGACGTCAGGCGCATCTTGCTCGACGCGCTGCAGTGCAACGGTGCCGTTCGCTGCGGGGCGTAGAACTTCGAAGTCGGCCTGCTCGCTTAGAGCGCGCCTGATGGCGCTGCGCGTAGCGAGTGAGTCGTCTACGATGAGGACGCGGATCACGCCGTGGCCCCCGCGTTCTTCTTGGACTCAGCAACCAACTCTTCGAGGCCGCTTGCGAGTTCGGCGAGTTCGGAAGCCGCAGACATCGTGCCGCCGGCACCGGTCGATGCATCGCGCGCAGCTTGAGCGACGCCGGTGATCGCCGACGCGATCTCCGTGCTGCCCTTTGCGGCCTCTGACACATTGCGGCTGATCTCATTGGTCGTCGCGGTCTGTTCTTCCACCGCGCTGGCAATCGTCGTCTGAATGTCGTTGATCCGGCCAATGACGTTGCTGATCTCCGCGATCGCCGCGACCGCTCCTTCCGTGTCTCCTTGGATAGCGTCGATCTTTTGACCGATGTCCTCAGTTGCGCGAGCCGTCTCCTTGGCCAACTCCTTCACTTCGTTGGCAACGACGGCGAAGCCCTTGCCAGCTTCGCCGGCGCGAGCTGCCTCAATCGTTGCGTTGAGCGCAAGAAGGTTCGTCTGCTGCGCGATGGACGTGATGACCTTGATCACCTTCCCGATCTCGCCACTGCTCACCCCGAGCTTGTCGATGGTGGCGGTGGTTGTGCCCGCTACGTCGACGGCTCGCGTTGCAACCCGAGCTGCTTCACCAGCACTCTTGGAAATCTCGCTGATACTGGCCTCGAGTTCTTCGATGCCAGTGGCAACCGTCTGCACGTTGCCGCTCACTTCTTCGGCGGAACTGGAAACCGTGTCTGCCTGAGATGACGTTTCCTCCGATGCACTGCCCAGCTGCGTGCTCGTGTCACTCAGGCGTTCGGCGGCCTTCGTCAGTGAGCTTGCCGTGTCGGAGACTCGGGCCTCGGTCCGCACCTTCTCGGTGATGACGGACCACGTGACCATCGAGCCGAGGTGGGTGCCGCGGCTGTCGTAGACTGCTGTTGCCAGGAGGTCGAGGATCTCGGCGCCGAGATGAATCTGCGCATGAATCGGAAGGTTCTCCGGGTCCGAAAGGAGGCGGCGCTGGTGCGATGGGTCCCTGTGGAACACGTCGATGCTCGAGCCAACGATGCGATCCACAGGGATTGGCAGTTCGTTCTGCAGCTCCCTGAGCGTCTTGGTCGAGGCGCCGTTCATGTAGCGGATGACCAGGTCGCGGTCCGCGAACATGGTGTTGATCGGTGTGTCTTCGATCATCGATGCGAAGCGCATGTTGTGCTCACGCTCCGTAACCTGGTCCGTGACATCGGACGCGAACATGATCACTTTGGTGGGGTGGCCTTGGTCGTCGCAGACCGGCGTGTAGGTGGCCTGCAGCCAGATCGGCTTGTTGTCGCTTGTGATGCATGCGAACTCGCCGCATGACGGCTTGCCGTTGGCCAGGCCATCCCAGGACCGTCGGTAGTCGGCGCTGTCTTTGCATTCGGCGGTGACGAACGCGTTGTGTTGGTGGCCAACGATGTCTTCTTCCTGATGACCAAACAGCGTCAGGAAGTTGCTGTTGGCGGCAGTGATCGTGCCGTCGGCTTTGAACTCGACAACAAGCTGCGCGGCGCTGATGGCATCTAGCTGGCTCTGCAGATCTTGAAGCTTGGTGGCGGAATCATCCTGACTCGTGATGGTGGACTGGTTGTTCATCTCTAACTCCTCTTCGTTGCGGTGGTGGTTCGTTGCTGTGCGTCATCTGCCCGACCTCCCGCATGCGCGGCGTCGAAATCGAGGACCTGCTCGACGTCGAGCAGCAGCAGGAGGTCGTTGGTGAGTTGGTAGACACCTCGGACAAGTTCACGGGCTGGGGCGCGGAGCGTTGGTGGCGGTGCTTCCAGCTCGTCTGAGCCGATTTCGAGGACGTCACCAATCTCGTCGACCAGCAAGCTGGTGATGCCATCGCCGACCCGTACGACGACGTTCATCAGTTCCCGGTCGCTGCGAATGAGCTCCATCCCGAATCGTCGGCGCAGGTCGATTGCCGTGACGATCTGGCCCCGGAGGTTGATCAGTCCGGCAATGGTTGCGGAAGCACGGGGAACGTGCGTCATCTCCTGGGCTCGGAGTACTTCTTGAACGCGTCCGACCTCTACGCCGAGCAACTGGTCGCCCAGACGGAACGTGCAGAACTGCAAGGTGCTACTCATCGCTGCACCTCCGAAGGCGTCTCGATACTGTTGTGCTCATGGTGCGGGTCTGGCCCGCCAGGATTCACAAACTGCTGGGCGACGAGATGGCTAGCGTCGAGCAGGTCGGTTACGCGACCCTGCAATGCGGCGGCTCCCCGCAGCCAGGGCGTAGCGCTGTTCCGGCAGATCTCGACGTCTTCGTCGACGACGTCGAGAATGGTGTCGACCAGCAGCCCAACTGTGCGGCCGTGCGTGTCTCGCACGACCACAACCGGAAGGCTGGTTTGCTCAGGCCTGGTCGGTTCGTCTCCGAACAGAGTCGCGAGGCGCACCACTGGCATGATCTCTCCGCGGTATTGGATGACTTCTCGTGAGCCGGCCCGTTCGATCTGATCTACGTCAAGCTCCTCGAGCCTGGCTACTTCCGAGAGTTCGATTGCAACGTGACGATCAGAGAGCCCGAGCAACAACCAGGAGGGCGTGTCGTGGGTGCTCTTCTGGGAGTCGGGCGTCGTAGGCTGGCCCTGGCTACCGCCGTCCCCAAGCAGTCCGGTCTGGTGGGCAAGGCCAATTACGTCGAGGATCAAGGCCACGCGTCCGTCGCCCATGATCGCTGCGCCGGCGAAGGCCTGGATCCCGCTTAGCTGCGTGCCAAGGGGTTTCACTACGATCTCTTCCGTGTCCAGAATGGATTCTACTGCGAGTCCAAACTGTCGACCGTCTGCCTGCAGGACAACAAGGCTCGAAGGTTGCGCGCTGCCGTCAGGTCCGGAGTCGTCTTGATCGGTGGCTTCCCAACCAAGCTCCTCGTCGAGGTGCGCCAATGGCAACAGTTCGCCCCGAAGTCGATGCACCGGCGCACCATCGATGTACTCAATGCCGTTGCCCTCAAGTGCAGTGTCCAGGCGAACCAGCTCTAGAAGGTTTGCCTGCGGAATCGCGAAGCGGTCGCCGCGACTTGTGACGATCAACGCGGGGATGATAGCTAGCGTCAGTGGAATCTTGACGCGAAGTGTCGTGCCCTCGCCAACGACGCTGTGAATATCCAGGGTGCCGCCGATGCTCTCGATGTTGGTCTTGACGACGTCCATCCCCACACCGCGTCCCGATACGTTGGTTACTCGCTCGGCGGTGGAGAAGCCCGGCTGCATGATCAATTGCAGGGCCTCCCGGTCGGAAAGCTGGGCAATGCGATCCGCTGACAGCATTCCGTTCGACGCGGCCTTCGCGCGGACCTTGTCTGGATCAATGCCGCGACCGTCGTCGGCAATCTCGATGTTGACCTGTCCGCCTTCGTGAAAGGCGCGAAGTCGAAGCGTTCCGGCTGTCGGTTTGCCGAGTTGCTCGCGTTCGGCGGGAGGCTCGATGCCGTGATCGACAGCGTTGCGGATGGCGTGGGTCAGTGGATCGCGAATGGACTCGATGATCGTCTTGTCCAACTCGGTCTCGTGCCCCGACATCTCGAGGTTGACTTGCTTGCCGCAACTGGAAGCGAGGTCACGAACGACCCGAGGAAACTTGGTCCACGCACTCCCGATTGCTTGCATGCGCGTCTTCATGACGCCTTCTTGCAGCTCGGTCGTCACCAGATTCAGGCGCTGGCAGGTGCCGAGCAGTCCCGAGTCCTCGAGCACCTCGGTTACCTGGAGGATCTGGTTGCGTGCCAGCACCAACTCGCCGACCAGGTTCATCAACTGATCGAGCAGCCCGACGTCGACTCGTAAGGAGTTCGAGTTCGTCGAGACGTTTGGCGCCAGCTTGCCGGTAGCTGCAGGGGTGTTGCCGGGCCGCTCCGCGAACCGTGGCGGCTCGTCAGTCATAGCCTTCAGCGTGCGCAGCAATTGCGAGTAGTCAGTGTTCCCTTCGGTGCCATCCTTCTCGACATGGGCGAGAATCGCCCGGATTGCGTCAACGACACTCAGGAGAGCATCAGTGACCTCTGTCGTTGCGTCGCAAGTGCCTTCGCGGAGAAGGCTCAGAAGACTCTCGCCGTGATGAGCGACTTCGCCCAAGCGATCCAGTGCAAGGAAGCTGCTCGATCCCTTGATGGTGTGGATGGTGCGGAATATCTGACCGATGACCTCGGGTGCCCCTGGCTCTTGTTCGAGGGTTACGAGGTCGCGATCCAGTTGATCGATGCCCTCTTGCGTCTCGATCAGGAACTCACTCAGGATGTCGTCGGTCTCTTCCATGTAGCCTCCTAGCCGCAGTGCTTGGGTTCCGCGGTAAGAAGGTTGTCGGAATCGGAATGAGCCATCCGCATGGCTTTGTGCGCTAGCACAAATGGCTAGAAGGGTGGGGCATCTCGCGGTCGATCGAGTGGTGAGTTTGGGTGACCCAAACTCATGTGGCACACGAGTGACGCGATACTCATTGAATCACGATGAGCGTCATTGATGATCGCATGAGTGATGGGCTCACTACTCGCTCCAACAGCTTTGCCCACTGTCGGCACAATGGACTCCACCCTTCCTGAATCCTGGATCGTGCATGAGGAATCGGCTCAGCCGGTGCCGACACGGATCCACCTTGTGGATGATGACCAGTTCATGCGAGAGGCCCTCATGCGCATGCTGAGTCAGCTGGGGTGCGATGTGGTTGCCTACGAGTCCGCAGAAGGCTTCTTACAGAAGCTGGAGCCAAGTCTGTCGCAGTGCCTCGTGCTTGACTTGTGCCTGCCGGGCATGAGTGGGATTGAGCTCCTCGCCACGATGCGTGACGCGCGCAACATCCTGCCGACTGTGGTTCTGAGCTGTAACGATGACGTTGTCAGCGTTGTGGACTCGATCCAGGGCGGCGCCATCGATTTTCTCCCCAAGCCAGTGGAGCGAGAGCCCTTCCGGCAGTGTGTAGAGAAGCTTCTCAAGTGCGCGCCAGAGTTTGCAGCTGAGCGGCGCATTGCGACCCGTGTCGTGGAATGTATCGAGCGCCTGAGCCCGCGCGAGTGTGAGGCTTTCACGTTGCTCGTCGACGGCAAGACGCCGAAGCAAGTGGCGCGGGCTCTCGGGTTGCGGCCACGCACCGCACACATCCACTGCTCCAACGTTCTCGCGAAGTTCTCGGTAGAGAATCCGAACGACCTGCTGTTGCTGCGTGCTCGCTTGGCTGGCGGCCCCTATGCCTCCAGCATCGCCTACCGCCCTCAGAGCTAGGTTGCCGCTTGCTCCTTGGCCATTGGTAGCGACAGGTGCACACACGTGCCGCCTGAAGTGCCTGCTGTGATCCACATACGTCCGCCCATTGCGCGGATTGCCTGCCGCGATACCCAGAGACCAATCCCAGTCTGTTCCTCCCCGTTGCGAGGGCTGTTGTTGCCCAAGCCACCGGGCAAGAACACGTAGTCTCGATCTTCGGGGCAGATGCCTGGCCCCTCATCTTCGACAACAACCAGGACGTCATCTTCCGCCTGGCGCACGGTGACATTGACCGTCGATGCCGGATTGCAGTACTTCAGGGCGTTTCCGACGACGTTCTGAATGGCGCGGCGGAACCAGACTTCGTCCACACTGGCCGGGCAACTCCCTGCTTCGGGAGTTGTTATCCGCAGGTCGATAGTCCGCTCGGTCGCGCGCGGCTTCAGGTTGTTGGTGACTTCCGTGACCAATTCTCCGACGTCGGCCTCGGTCCGCTCGATGATGCTTGGTGCCTGTAGTCGATCAACGGCCTTGATCAGGCGTTCGGTTGCTTGCGACAGGCCCTGAATCGTTGGGGCCAACTGGCCGTGGTGTTCTTGCAGCTCTCCGATTCCGAAGCGCAAGGCTGTCAATGGGCCGCGCAAGTCATGCAGATCGGCTTCGAGGGACATTCCGGAACGTACGCAGTAGCTCTGCAGCCGCGATAGCCAGATGTACCGCGAGAGTGCTCGTCGGGCCGGTTCCAGTTCGCGGTCAACTTCGTCCAGTGCTTGGCGCGTCCATGGCGTGGTTTGACGCACCACGGCACAGAACTTCACTGCGGCGTCGGCATCGAGCAGGATCACGAGATCGTGAGCCCCCTCAACTTCGCGAATCATGATGCTTGGTCGCGTCGTCTGACCTTCTTGCACACCCTGTTCGAGCCATGTTGCATCGGCAGTCGGGTTGCCGCCGAAATCCGCAACCAAGAACCGTGGCTTGTCGCTAGACGTCAGCCAGACACCGCCTCCGACGACACCCGTTCTGTGTGCTGCAGACTCGACAGCAGCAACGACCAGGAATGCAATGTCGAGAACTTCGTCGGAGTCGCCTCCAAGGACCGCAGCCAGATCTGCAGCCGCCCGCGTCTTCGACAGCGTGGGTGGCTTCCGCCGGCGCAGCCGCCAGACCAGGAAGCCTAGGCAAGCGGGCACGGTGGCTAACGCATATACCCAGCCAGCTGTCGGGTGCGTGACCTTGATGCGCCCTATTTCAACAGTGCGAGGGATGCCGGTTCGCTCGCGGTACTCGACTTTCACTCGGTAGCTGCCACCACTTTGTGCTTGGAAAGTACCTCTTTGCCCAAGGAGCATCAGGCCTGTGTCCTCGCTCTCTACGATGGCCTGACAGCCGATCCGGCTGTGTCTGCCCTGATCAAAGACCTCCGCCTCGACACGGAATGAGCTGCCTTGCAAGTCGATCGTGCTATCGACCTCTAGCGGAATCCGGACGCTTGGCTTGGTGGAGTCAATGATCCAGGCGCGGGCACGCGAGAGCTCTGTGGCGCTGGCACTGGCAGACGGTTGCAGGCGGGTGTAGCCGCCCCGAGCCCCCAGAAGTACGCCGCCGTCGGCGCAGCGCGCTTGGGCCAGGAAGGAGTAGCCGAGGGGATGGGCACCGCTGTCCCATCGCAATCTGCGCATGGCCCCATCCTCAAGCGTCTGGAGCATGTTCGATTGAGCAATCCAGAGCACGTCGTTGTCTGCACCGCACATCGAGCGAAACCAGTCGTGCGTGACAATGGCGGCGTGGCTGACTTCGCCGTTGGCTTTGACTTGCCAGATGTCGGACTTGGTTGCTGCAAAGACCTTGTCCTTCATGCCGACGACACTGAGGACGCTGTCCGTGAGCGCGAGATGGGTGAACTGGCCAGTCGACTCGTCAAGTCGATAGAGGCCACCTCGATACGTGGCCAAGAACAGGCCCGCTGCGCTGCTTGAGAAGCTGCGCGGCACGGCCGTGGAACCGTTTTCTTGGAGTCCCTGGAGGGTGACTTTCTCGAAGTCGCCACTTGCTCGTTCGCGCCACACTTCATGGTTACTGCAGCCGAACAGCTCCCCTCCGTGTACGACCATTTGGCGAGCGCCGACGGTGCCCAACGGATTCAGGCGCTCCCAATCCTTCCCGTCCTCCAGACGCCAGACTCCGAACCGCCAGTGGGCGACGCAGAGCCGGCCTTGTGCATCGAAGACGATGGAGCTGATGGGCTTGTCTTGACCGGCTGGGACCGGTACTGGGATCCACCCTTCTAGCTGGTCCTTTGCATGTCGCAGTAGCTGGCCTGTCGAGGATCCCAGCCAGATGGCTCCATCAGGAGCCTCTGCGATTGCCGTGACACGAGCGTCAAGGTCGATTAGCGGCACTCGCACGTTTGCGATTTCAGGCCAGATCGAGAACTGGCTGGCGCCCAACTCCTGGCCGATCCATACGCTGCCACGACCATTGGAGTGAATGGTCTGAATGATGAGGTCGTTGGCAGCCGTTCGTTCGCGGAACAGATACACTTGCTGCGACGGGCCTCCGGCGCGAGGAATCCAGTGCAGCTCCTTGAAGCCGCGTACCCAGTACCCGTGTTCCTCACGCACTACCTCACGTGCGCAGATGCCCTCGCACATGATGGTTTTGAGGCCGTCAGCCGTGATGCGACCTACGTCTGTATCGGACCAGAACACCATCCCGTCGCCGTCTGCTATGCCACCTAGGATCTTCAAGTTCGCGAGGTGAGTGAGTGGTCCGTCGGCACCCAGTCCATGCCAAAGCGAACCGGCATCCCACACCCACCGGTGGCCTGAGCCGAATGCCAGACTTGTGGCTTGATCACCGTTTGGCAACAGGACGCTCTCCTGGATCCCTTGTGCATCCCAGCGGACCAGCCCTTGTGGTTTCCAGCCCTGCCAGAGGCCCTCGTCGATTCGTGCGACCTGTTTCCCCGTCAGGTGCATGGTGCGAAGCCAGCCGCCACCGGTTCCATCAGAGAGTGCCCACATGGTGTGAGGCGCTGGGGGGGTGATCGCCGGCACGATCGCGGTCTTGTGTGCGGGTACGCGGTAGAGGCCGGTAGTCAGTCCGACGATCAGTCCGCCGTCGGCAGCAGGTGTCATGCATAGCACGCGCTGTCGCATGCCAATCGCTGATGGGAGGTTCAACTCCTGGATGCCGTGACCGTCGTCAAACCACAGGCCGCCAAGGCCGCCGAACCAGATGCGCCCGTCACCGCTTTCTTCGATGCAGGAGATTCGAGAGGCGGGCAGGTCGCCGACGTGTGCTACTTCAACAGCGAGGTCCTGCGCGATCAGGCCGGGAGTTCCGGCAAGCGTCATGCAGCAGGCCAAGGCGAGGTGGGCGATGTTCAGGTTGCGTTCAGTGACGTCGAATGGTGGATGCAAACTGAGATGAACCAATTGCTCTAGTCTCCGAATTCCGGAGGCTACCGATTGCATTCGGCTTCTGAACTAGCACTCTTCGCTAGGTGCCGGCACCGATTCGTGGGCCTGGCTGCGTAGTTGGCCAGGAGTCAACTTCGCAAGGGCGTAGGCGCCGTTGGCCCAGATATGTCCAAGTAGATCATGAGCACGGGGTGGGCACATCGGCTAAGTGTGTTCACCCGATTGATACGGGTTTTTGACACGGTTGAGGAAGACCGCAGCCGGCAATGCACTGGGCGAGGCCCGTACATGCAAACGCCCCCGCGGCGGACCGCGGAGGCGTTGCTGCGAACTCAGTGCTGACGCCTAGTTGACGCGCAGCGCCACCGGAGCGCTGACGAACGTCTCCATCAGGTTGAGGTCCAACCCAACAACCGCGTGATGCAGAACACCCGTCAACCCCGTCGCCGGCGGCAGGCTGAACGACGCGGTCGAATCCCCGTTGCCGTCCGTGAACCACAGCGTGTTCGTGTAGAGCGGCGAGTTGAAGAAGTTGACCGTCAACGTCGTGTAGGCGTCGAAGTTGAGCGGGATCGTCATCGGGCCGAACGTCGGCAGAACCGTGCCCGGGCGCGTGCCGGACTGCGTGCCGAGGATCGCGTAGAGGTTGTTGGCGCCAGCGGCGCCGGCCGCAACCGTGAACGAGTGCGTGCCACCCGCGGCCGAGTCGATGCTGGCCGGCGTGCCGTGCAGGCGACCGGCGTGGCCGCGAACGATTGCGGCGACGACGCCGCTGTCGATCGACGTGCGGAACGCGAAGTCACCGGCGTTGTTGAGCCACAGCGGACCGCCGTCCGAGTTGCCTTGGGTACCGGCGTTACTGATGCTCGTCGTCGCGGTGCCCGTGCCGAGTGCCGTCGTGTAGCTGGCCGTCGCGTTGAACGCGACCTGCAGACCGAGGCCCGGCGTGTAGACGAGGTAGTGCGTCAGGTTGTTGGGGCCGTCGTTGCACGTCTGGTTGAAGAGCAGTTGGCCGCGGCTGTTCAAGTTGGTCTGGCCGGTGACACTGTTGGCCGTCCACGGACCGTTCGTCGACGGCGCGATCTCGGGCACGATCTCGCCTTCACGCAGCAGGAACGTCCAGTTGCCCGGCGTGCCGGTGACCATGGCCGAGTCGTTGGTGGTCGGCAGGGAGCCGCCGCTGGCATCGCGGAGCGTGCAGTAGAACGCGAACGTGCCGTTCTCGTTCATCTTGACGCTGTTGTTGTTGAACACGCCGAACGTCTCGCCGCCCGGCAAGCCGGTCGGGTCACCTTCGCGCACGACCATCGACATGCCGGCGATGCCGCCGACCCAGAGGGCCTGATCGTTGAGGCTCGTGACGCTGACGCCGCCGTCGTCCATCGCCCAACTGATGACCGTCTGGCCTGTGTTGTTCCAGTTGGCGCTGGTCGTGCTCGGCGCACCCGAGAGCACCGTGCCGGCCGGCATGCCCGGCGCCTGGTCGCCTTCGCGCGCCCAGATCGTCGTGCCGCCACCCGCTTGGTAGGTCGCCATGACGTAGTCGTTGGCGGTCGTCACGCCGGGGCCGCTGACCTTCGGCGAGAAGACGATGTCGCCCAGGTCGTTGATACCGACGAGGAACGACATCGTGCCACCGGATGCTGCCGCCCAGTTGAGGCCGGCGAGCGGCGCAGGATCGCCTTCGCGTGCGACGACAATGAGTGCGCCGGGGCTGCCGGTCAGAAGCACGGCGTCATCGGCCGACGTGGCGTTCTGCAGGTCGGTCGGGAAGACGGCGACGCCGCCCGAGTTGATCTTGTAGTACTGGCGCGAGAGCGACACCGAGCCGAACAGGTTGCCAGCGGGCAGTGCCGAGACTTGCGTGCCTTCGCGGGCCAGCAGTTGGATGGCGCCGACCGGACCCCAGAACAGTGCGGAGTCGGACGTCGTGGGCGTGTTGGTCGGCGTGGTCGCGTCGTAGATGCGGCTGCCGAACAGGAGGATCTCGTTGAACGGGCTGATGATCGGATCGTTCTCGAGGCCGGAACCACTCGAGGTGCTGCTCGAGCGCAGCGTCGTGCCGGCGGGCAGGCCAGCCACATTCGTGTTCGACTGCACGACGAGTTGCATGTCCGAAGCGTTGCGGCCGATGAAGATCGCGCGGTCGTCGATGCCCGTTGGGTCGAGGCGCGCCTGGACGAGGATCGTGCCGTTCTGGTCGATGACGGGAGAGCCGAACGAGAAGGCGCTGGCGGAGTAGATGTTGAAGCCGGGGATGCCGGGCGCGGACTCGCCGCAGGCGAGCACGACTTCGCCGTGCTGGCTCATGATGCTTTGGGCGGCGGCCGACGAGATGGCGAGGCTGAGCACGAGTGCCGTGCGGAGGGTGGTGGAGGGGTTCATGTTCAACTGGGCTCGTGATGCGAGTGAGCAGGGGGTCACGTGCGATGTTCGGTGCACCGACAGTGGGGTCTGTGGGGACGTGACCGGTTCTGCCACGGCGCTGTTTGGCCGTGGAAAGCCGGAAGAAACTCGCGTGCGTTCAGAAAGCCGGGCGCCTGGCGGCTTTGTTGTCAGTGGCTGTTCAGCCAGCGGGGAGCAAGCAGAAGGCATCGGCGAACCTGGCCTCACGGTTTGACCTGTCGAGCGTTCGCCGGTTGGTTGAGCGATGCCCGGGTGCGTTGTGCGTAGCCGTCTTGGTAATTGCAGCTACGGATCGTCGCTGGTATTCTCAGTGATTGCCTTGGGTCGCCTCGAGCTCCTGTCCATGCCAAACATTAGGTTATTCACCCATCGGTGGCTGATCAGAGATAGCAAGGGCTGTCGCTATAGAAATGGTGGGTTGAGATGACCACCGATCCCGATGACTACGACGATGCGAGTCGAGTATCACTTCGGGCCGGCGAAATCCAGCGTTGGCTAGACTTGATTCCAGACCCAGCGATTGTGGTCTCAGCCAACGGAGAAATCCGTTTCCTCAGTGCGCGGGCGAGTGCGCTCTTCGGCTACGAGAGTGGCGCGATTCGCGGCAGGCCCGTCGAGGTCCTGGTCCCGGAAGCGATTCGCAGTGAGCACTCTCGGATGGTTGCCTCGTTCATGGCGGCGCCGCACGCGAGACCGCTGGGAGTAGGCGGGCCTCGCTTGCATGGATGCCATCGATCCGGTGCGCTGATTCCGGTCGAGATCAGCCTTAGCCCGGTGGACGTCGACCGGGAGGTAATGGTTGTTGCATGCATTCGGGACGTCACACAGGCGCGTGCCGGAGAGCTGGAGATTGTCGAGAATCAAAAGCAACTCATCCAGAAGGAGCGCTCCCTGGCGGAGGCTCAACTCATTGCTCGCGTTGGTAGCTGGGAGTGGGATGTTGATGCAGGCACCCTTCTCTGGTCGGATGAGATCTATCGCATCTTTGGTTTGCAGCCGCAGGAGTTCGGCGCCACCTACGAGGCATTCCTCGGCGCGGTCCATCCTGAGGATCGCCAATTGGTGACGGACAGAGTCAATCAGGCACTCGCACAAGAACGAGAATACGACGTCGAGCACCGGATCGTGTTGCCAGACGGCACCGTTCGGTTCGTCCACGAGAGGGCCGAAGTAACTCTCGGTGGAGGCGGGAAGCCGACTCGGATGATCGGAACGGTTCAGGATGTCACCGAGCGGCGTATTCTCGAGGAGCAGTTCCGGCAAGCACAGAAGCTCGAGGTTGTGGGGCAACTGGCCGCTCGCATCGCTCACGACTTCAACAACATCCTGACGGTGGTCATCGGTAGTGCAGAGTTGCTGCTCAGGTCTGCAGGGCAAGTCGAAGGCAGCTTGGCGGGCGAAATCCTTCAGGCTGGTCGCCACGCGACGAAATTGACCGGGCAATTGCTCACTCTCTGCCGCAAGAATACCGCCCGGGCTGAAGTTATGGACCTCAACGATGCGGTTGCGTCATTCGACTCCTTGGTCAGGAGGTTGATAGGCGTCGATGTCGAGTTGCGGGTCGTCGCCGAAGCGAACCCAGGGCTCATCCGCGCCTCCGCGAATCACGTTGAGCAGATCCTGCTCAATCTCGTGGTCAACGCGCGAGATGCGATGCCAGAGGGCGGCCTTCTCACGATCGTTACATCCAATGTCGACGTAGCCGTGGCTCGCGCCACTCCCGGGGGCGAGTTGCCAGTCGGGGAATATGTTTCTCTGGCAGTCCGCGATTCTGGTACGGGCGTCGCCCCTGAATTGGTGGCCAAAATATTTGAGCCGTTTGTTACCACCAAGGGTGATGGGCGCGGGACTGGCTTGGGGCTGGCGACAGTTCTTGACCTTGCGCGAGCCCTCGGTGGCCAAGTTGAGATAGATAGTGAGCTCGGTAAGGGGGCGTCGTTCGCCGTGCTGCTTCCGCGATGTGATGCGGTAGATGTAGCTGCTGAAGCTGAGGAGACTCAATCTCTGCCCGAGCGGGGCGGCGGGGAGGTGATCCTGCTCATTGAGGACGAGGAGCAGGTTGTGACCCTTACTAGTCGAATTCTAGAGGAGGCGGGCTACACGGTGCTTGCTGCGCGCAGTCCGTTCATGGCCTTGAAGATTGCTGGGGAGCCGGGGTGCTCGATTGACATGATTGTCTCGGATGTCGTGCTTCCACGCATGAGCGGTCCCGAAGTCGTGTCGCGGGTTCGACAGCTTCACACCAATGTCAAGGCTATGTTCGTCACAGGATACTTTGGTCAGGTTGAGTTTCTGCACCCTGAGATGCAGCGGGTGGCTATCATGCGCAAGCCTTATCTGGCAGGCGACCTCCTGCGTGCGATTGCCAATACCTTGAATCCCCGGACTGGACTCGAGACTCGCTAAGGGTATGCGATGGCTGCGGCGAGCTTGCGCAGCGTGTGTCAGTCGAGGTCTGTGTATTCTTGTCTAGAGGATCTGATCAGGATGAGTCTGATGAGTTCGCTTGAAGTCTCGACACCAAAGGTCTTCAGCACGTTGGCGCAATGGATGTGGGCAGTTCGCGGCCGTATTCCGAGAGAGTGAGCAACTTGTGCCGGTGTGAGCCCTTCAAGTACTAATGGTAGCACCTCGGCCTCTCTCTGGGTGAGCTTCTGACGGCAAGCCCTGAGGTGCTGGCTGATTCTGCGTTCCCGAGCGGCAGGCGGGCCTTGACTGACGAGTGTCGCCGCCATCTTGGTCAGTGCGCCGAATTGCGGGGGCTTGGGTAAGAAATTGACGACCCCATGCTTCATGCAAGTCACGACATTGGCGACGGCGTCGCTGCCGCTCAGGACAAGTGTTGGCAGCGTCTGTTCCGCATCCGCCAGGTGTGACAGGAGCTCCAATCCGCCCATTTCCGGTAGGCCTAGATCGAGCAGAAGGGCGTGAGGGAGCGCGGGATTGTAGTTGGCGAGGAAGTCTTCGGCCGACGCAAAGTGCCGGCAGAGATGCCCGCACCGTTCCAGATGCCTCATGATGGTGGCGCCGAGCGCCGCGTCATCGTCAACGACGTTTACGGTGACGGGAAGGTGATCAAGGTCTGTGCTCCATCCGGGCCGCGCGGTTTGGGGCTGGTGTGCGTGTGGTCGAGCAGGGTTACGTGTGACTGCCATCGTCCTGGTGCTTCGCTTGAGGTACAGACATCTTGTCCTGAATCTTCGCCTTGGCAGGTGCGGTGGGTCAATAGCGATCAACGCTAGCTCACAAGTGTCTGTAGGGATCCTAGTTGTAGTGCACTGTCAACAGTATGTCCGTTCGTGGGGCGGCGGCACTGGTCGTCGTGTTCGAAGTCAGCCGTCCCGTGGACTTCCGTCGGTGCTCACGAGGCGCCGGTCGACACGAGTTCCAACGGCCGCGCGACCGTGTTCTTGGTTGCCTGAACGTAACAGCGGTCATCCACGAGTCCGGCACCAGTCTGTCATCGGACAGAAGCTGATGACGTCTCCTTGCGGCTTCCGGTTTAACGGTGAGACCTGGATCTAGGACCAGCCGTAGTCGTTCGGCCCGACCGGGCGCAGCATGCCGCGCTTCAATCGCAAGGCGGTCACGCCGCCTGCCGTCGTCCAGAACAGCATCGAGGACGAGGCGAAGATCACCGGCCACTGCATGTCGCTGCCGAGCCAGAAGAAGATGATGAGCAGCAGGGCGAGTTCGGCGAAGGTCTCGGCGGTATGCCCGGCTTCGTCCCAGAAGACGTGGATGACGCTGGCCAGGGCGTCGCCGATGAACAGCCCCGCGAGGATCATCACACCCTGGTCGCTCTGGCTGAGCAGGCTGCCGAAGACGCCATAGACCGCTGCCCGGATGAACAACCCCGTGAGGTTGAACATGGCGTCGACCGTGGCGATCACGGACGGGGAATGCATCGGTTCGCGGTCCATTGGTAGCAAGTCATGCATCGTCATGATGGCTCCGTTGGTGAAGTCAGGTATCGTGGTCGCCCATGCGGTGGGCGATTGCGGCGGTGCTGTTGCTGACGGGGTGCACGGGTTTCCATCCGTTGCACCCAGACTGGAAGACCGACGGGCAGCCGGCTGAAGAGCCAGCTGCGCGTGAGGCGTCCGTGCCAAGGAAGGTGCCGGTCACGCCGTGGCAGACGATCGGTCACAGCCATCAAGGGCGGCCGCTGCGGATCCGGCGCATTGGCAATGGGCCGCGGCGCGTCATCTGGATCGGTGGCATCCACGGCAACGAACGCGAGGGCGCGATCTCGACTGCGGAGCTGCCAGCGGCGTTGTGGCGCGTGCCCGGTGCGCTCGGTCAGGTGACGCTGACGATTCTCGAAGACATCAATCCGGACGGCACGGCGTCGAACCGGCGCGGCAACGCGCGCGGCATCGACCTCAACCGCAACTACCCGGCGCGAAACTTCCTGCCGGGCAAGACCTTTGGCAAGCGGCCCCTCGATCAGCCGGAGGCGAAGGCGCTGCACGACCTCGTGCGTTCCGAACGGCCACACCTGGTCATCGTCGCGCACAGCTGGCGCAACGATCACTTCATCAACTTCGATGGGCCGGCAGTGCGGCACGCGGAGTTGTTTGCCGAGCGGTCGGGTTATCGCGTCAAGCCGTCGGATCGCATCTCGCCGACGCCGGGTTCGTTGGGTTCGTGGATCGGCCGCAAGCTGCAGATCCCGATCCTGACCCTTGAGCACGAACGTGGTTCCGATCCGTTGCGGTGTTGGTTGGATACGCGCGCCGCGATCCTTGCCGTGATCCTGTCTGCCTAGCCTATGGGTCGCTGGTTCCTGATTCGCCTGCTGTGGTTGTTGGTGACGCTGTTCGGCATCACCTTCGTGACGTTCTTCTTTCTCGATCGGTCGCCGGTCGATCGAGCAGAACTCGAGGCGATGAAGGCGCGCACCGTCAACTCGTATGTCGATGCCCAGCATCGCGACGAATCGGTGCAGCGGTTGCGGATTCAGCTTGGCTTGATCGATCCGGTGACGCGCGAGCCGTTGCCGCTGTGGCGGCGTTACTCGAGTTGGCTGACCAACGCGTTGACGTTGCGGCTGGCCGGCCCGGGCGAAGACCACAACGCACTGTGGCGTCGGTTGGGTGAGGCGTTACCGGTGACCATGCTGCTTGGCGGGTTGACGTTGTTGCTGTCGCTCGGATGCGGGATGCCGCTCGGGGTGTGGCTCGGAAGGCGCGTGGGCAGGCGGCGAGAACGGTTCTGGTCGGCGACGATGTTGGTCGCGATCGGGATCCCCGAGTTCTTGTTCGCGACGTTGTTGCTGCTGACATTCAGTGTCGTTTGGGTGCAGTGGTTCCCCGCGGGTGGTCTGCGCTCGAGCGGTGCGGAGCAGTGGACGTTCGGTTGGCAGTTGATCGACTTTGCCTGGCACCTGGCGTTGCCGGTGTTCGTCATGGCGATTGCGCCGGTGGTGATGGTGACGCGCTTCGTGCGTGACGCGGTCGCGCGGGCCTCGGCGGCGCCGTTTGTGACGAGTCTGCGCGCGCTCGGCGTCGCGCCGAAGGTCGTCAGTCGCCGTCTGCTGCGCCACGGTGCAGTGCCGGTTGCGACGCTGGCGGGTGGCCTGCTGCCAATGCTCGTTGGCGGCTCGATCATCGTCGAGAACCTGTTCTCGCTCGATGGCCTCGGCCACCTGGCCTTCCGCGCCGTTCTGGATCAGGACCAGGCGATCGTCATGGCCATCGTGCTGTTGACGTCGTTGGTCACGTTGATCTCGTTGCTCGTTTCGGACCTGTTGCATCGTGTCGTCGATGCCCGCGTGAGGTTGACCGATTGAGCGACGGCGAACGACAACCGATGCCTGCGCGCAAGAAGCGCGGCTTCATCCGGCGCTGGCTGCCGTGGTCGTGCGTGGTGTTCACACTGCTGGTCGGACTGTTCGCGCCGTTGCTCGCCAACGATGTGCCGATCGTGGCGAAGGTCGACGGCAGCTACTCGTTCCCGGCGTTCGCCGATCTGATCGGTGACCCACCGCCCGGACCGCACGACCTGAGTTGGAAGCAATGGTGGGCGCGGTTGTCGGTCGATGGTGAGGACTGGGCGTGGATGCCGCCGCGTCCCTACGGTCCGCTCGAGACCAACGTCGATCGCTTCCATGAAGAACCGACGTTTGCCTATCCGTTCGGCAATGACGATACGGGCCGCGACGTGTTGGCGCGCATCGTGCACGGCGCGCACACGGCGGTGATGCTCGGTCTCCCGGCTGTCTTGGTGGCTGCCTTCATCGGCACGCTGCTCGGTGCATGGGCGGCGCTGTCGCGAGGCATTGTCGACGTGATCGTGCAGCGCCTGATCGAACTGTTCCTCTGCTTCCCGACGCTGCTGTTCTTGCTGTTCGCCTCGGCATTCGTCGGCAGTTCTTCGTTCGCCCTGATCGTCGTAATGGTGCTGCGTTTCTGGATCAGTTACGCGCGCATCGTACGCGGCGAGATGCTGTCCATGCGCGAACGTGACTACGTGCTGGTGGCGCAAGGCCTCGGCATCTCCACCTGGCGCATCCTCACCCGCCACCTGCTGCCGCAACTGATCAGTTCGATCGGCGTGACTTCCGCGTTCTGCATGGCCGCCGCCATCGTCGCCGAATCCACCCTCTCCTTCCTCGGCGTCGGCCCCAACGCACAAAGCTCCTGGGGCAGCATGCTCCGCCAAGGCAGCGAACAAGCCGCCCTCGGCGCCTGGCACCTCTGGTTCTTCCCCTCGCTGGCCATCATCACCGTCGTCGTCAGCTGCCACGTGCTAGCCGACCGCCTCCGCCCCTGAAGTGTCCGTACCGTGCCAGGTACATTCCGGACAGTTCGCGGAGCGAACTGTCCGGAATGTACCTGGCACGGTACGGACACTTCAGATTCCGAGCAGTGCTGCTAGCCAGCCGGCGATGGCGCGTGGGCTGGGGCGGTTGACGATGGCGCGGCGGTAGAGGTGGAGGGCCTTGCTGCGCTTGCGTTCTTTGCGGGCGGCGCGGCCACCGCCGAGGAGGTGGCGTTGCAGGCGCTTCTTGGCGAGGGGGAGCAGGTTGGCTTTGGTGGGGCCGAGGGCTTGGATCGCTTGTAGTTGCTCGTCGACGATCTGCACGGTTTCGAGGTGCAGGCGGAGAACGTCGGAGGAGGCGTTGTCGTCGTGTTCGCGCTTCTGCACGAGGATGCGTTCGACGAACACGATCGGGTGGGCGGCGGCGATGCGGTAGTAGAGCTCGACGTCGTTGGAGATCGCGAGCTCGGTGCGGAACCAATCGACGCCGTGTGGGATTGCGTCGCGATGGATCAGCACGACCGAGAGCGTGCGGATCAACGTCGAGCGGAACAGGTCGCCAAGCATGTCGCCGGACGTTGCCTTCTCCGGGAACGGCAAGTTGTCACTCGCGGCGGCACGTTCGTTGAGCTTCTCGAACTGGCAGAACACGAGGCCCGGTTGTTCGCCTTGCCACGCGTCGATCGCCGCGAGCTGCGCGGCCAGCTTCTCCGGATGCCAGAGGTCGTCGTGATCGAGGAACGCGATCCACGTGCCGCTGGCTTCGGCCACACCGCGATTGCGAGCCGCGGCGCCACCGGCGTTGCTCTGCCAGACGTAGCGCATGCGGTCGTCGCCAGCGGCGGCCGCATCAAACGCCGGCTTGAGGTCGGTCGGCGAACCGTCATCGACGACGATCAGTTCGAAGTCCGTGCACGTCTGCGCGGCCACACTCGCCATGGCGTGCGCCATGAACTCGGGTTGGTTGTAGGCTGGCAGGATGACCGAGATCAGCGGCCGTGGGGGCGCGTCACTCGGCATGACGCGTCAAGGGTTTGCGGGGCGCGGATGGCATGCAGCCTTTGCACCATAGCCGGTGGCCGCTGGCAGTTCATCGCTAGTCTCTCGGGTCGGCCACCGGGCGGCCGGCGCGCACGGTGATTCCCGTGGGCACCTGGAAGAACGTCGCGAGGGCGTCGTTGATCTTGGTGCTCGCTTCCTTGGTCGTGAGCCCGAGGACCTTCACGCTGCCGACGAACGGAACGAACATCGTGCCGCTCGCGCCGATGGCCTGCAGTTCGGTGAGCAAGCTCAGGTTCTCGCAGCCGGGCATCTTGAGTAGTGCGGGGTCGATGACGCAGCTGACGAAGTCGCCGAGTTCGATCGTTGGCTTGTCGGCGAGGATCACGCGCGATGGCGGTGCCGTGCGTTCGAACAGTGGCACCGTCTCGCCGTCTTCGGGGATGTAGATGATGTCGCCAGGCTTGAGCTGGATGTTGTACGACGAGTTGCCCGTCAGCAGCATCTCGCGAACGTCGACACGAATGACGATCGGGTCGCCGACCGCAACTTCGCCGCGCTTGTTCGTGCCGTAGCGGAACAGGGTCGTGCGCGTCAGGTCCGCCGACTTCGTCGTTTGCACGGCCGCGAGCGCAGTCAGGAGCGTGTCGTCGCCGTTGTCGTCGATCAGCAGGTTCTTGGACTCTTTGACGGCGCCCATGACGACGGCGGCCCGGTCATGCTGCATCGTGATGACGCGAATGTGCTGCGGCGTTGAGCATGCAACGATTGGCAGCAGAACGGCAGCAAGTGCGCAGACGCCAACTCGCGCCTTCGCAGTGAGCCGCGGACGTTGTGGAGATTGTTCGAGCATGTCCATCCTCTCGGTCAGTAGAGCCACAGGTCCCATGCCGCACGCGGGCATCGGACTCTGCAGGCTTGCGGTCATTACCAGTGCTTCGCCGTAGCTGTGCGTGTCGGCGGGCAGTTGCTGCGTCACCCACGCATCGCAACAGAGTTCTTCTGTTCGCCTGAGGCCACGCCGCAGCAAGTAGACGAGCGGCAGCCACCAGAACGCGGCGATCGCCAGCATCTCGACGAAGCGCATCAGCCAGTCACGCCGTTTGATGTGCGCGAGTTCGTGCACGTAGACCGTGCGCAGGGCTTCTGGTGATAGTTGCGCCAGCAAGTGCGTCGGCAGAACGAGTCGCAGGCCGGCGCGCGTTGGCCCGACCATTGGGCCGATGCGCGATTCGGTGACGTGCACCGTCGGTAGCTTGGTCAGGCCGATTGCGTTCGCGCATTCACGCAGTGGTGCGGTGACGGCGCTCGTTGCAGATGGCAACGCGCGGATCCAGGCGTCGAGGTGGCGCAGTCGCCACGCGAAGAGGATCGCTACGATGACGCTGCCGATCAGCCAGCACGCGATCACGATCTCTGGCCACGCAATGGTTGCTTCTGGCGGCACGTGCACGGCAACGCCTGGCGTAGCGCCCGCTGCCGCGAGTGCAGACGGCGCCGACGGCGGCGCTGCGTTGGTTGTCGCCGGGTCCCACAGCGCAACCGTGAACAGCGGCGGCGTCAGTAGCTTCAAGAACGCGAGCACGAACAGCGCGTGGCCCAGCGCCGGTCGTCGGTAGTGACGCGCCAGCCAACCCATGCTGCCGAGCAGGGCGGCAATCGAGATGCTCCACAGCAGCCAGTTGGTGAGCGGTGTCATTTGCCGGTTCCTCGCGAAGACTTCTGGGTAAGTCGTTCTGCGAGCAGGCGCAGCTGCTCACGTTCTTGTGGTTTGAGGTCGCGGCTGTTGACGAGGCTGCTGACGATCGGCGCGATCGAACCGCCGCCGAGCGTTTCGGCGAGATCCTGCAGGCGATGGCCGAGCAGTTGTTCGCGATCGATGCGCGCTGCAAACGTGTGCGGCTTGCTGCGGCGCGAGCGCTTGACGAGGTTCTTCTGCTCCAACCGTTCGAGCAGTTTCTGCACGGTTGCGTATTCGGAGACCGTGCCGTCCGGATAGATCTGGTCGCGCAGGTCGCGGATCGTCGCGAGGCCGAGCGTCCACAGCGCCTGCAGAACGGCGAGTTCGGCTTCGGTTACGTGAGGGTTGGTGGGGGCCATGGGCTCATCTCAGACAGAACGTCTGATGGATAGTCTAAGACGACTTGTCTGAGGTGCAAGCCCCTCGCAGTGGTTCGACTGAACCGGTCGCCGCAGCCTGCGTTCGACTGCTCATGCGCCCGTTGTTGTTGTGCTTGCTCGCGTTACTGGCTGCTTGCAGTGGGGCGCCGTCGGGCGGCCCCCAACAGACAGCGACGGCTTTCGCCGTGGCGCGGCCGCACGCGGTGTTGCACGGCAAGCACGTGGGCAGCGGCCCACCGTTGATCCTCGTGCACGGTGGCGCAGACCATCGCATCTTTCATCCCGTTCTCGATCGGCTCGCCGACGAGTTCACCGTCGTGTTCTACGACCAACGCGGCTACGGCGCGACCGAGGTGAGCGATGAGGCGGAGGCAACCACGCTCGCAACCGACGTCGCCGACCTCGATGCGATTCGCGCCCACTTCGGTTGGCAGGATGTTTCCGTGTTGGCCTATTCGCACGGTGGTCCGATCGGCCTCGAGTATGCACGCACGCACGCCGAGCGGCTGAGCAAGCTGATCTTGCTGGCGACCTACTCGAACAACGAGGAGCGCATCATGCTGGCGCAGAAACCTGCGACGGCCGTCGTGCAGAATGAAGGCCGCCGCAAGCAGGTCGAGGCGCTGGATGCGCTCGACCTCTCCGCCGAAGAACGTCAGGTGCGCGAGTTCATGATCACGCCGCACTTCTTCCACGAACGAGAACTGGCGCGGGCCGATGTTGCGTTCTGGCTGTCAAGCAAGTGCATCGACAGCGGCGACAAGCGCTGGCGCAGTCCGCGCACCAAGGTGTTCACCGAATTGCTCGTCGAGATCACGACCGACACGCTCGTGCTGTGTGGCGAACTCGACCGCATCACACCGTTGCCGCACAGTCGGCGCATGGCGCATTGCCTGCCCAACGGCATTCTGAGCGTGCTGTCGGGATGCGGCCATCTCTGTTACGCCGACGATCCCGAGTCGTTCTTGCGGGCGGTGCGCGAGTATCTTCGCTAGTTGGCCCGTGCTACCTGGCCCGCGCTATTGCTTCGTGCTGAGACGCAGCAACTCGGACAAGCTCCAACGGCGCTCGAACAAATTGGGGTCGTCGATGCCGGTGTCGTCCTGCGCCTCGAGGTGCTCGATCAACGTGCAGTAGCGATCGGCGTCGAGCCCGCGGAAGAACTCGATCAGCGAGGCCGCTTCGCCAGTCGCCGGCGCCGTGTCGTGCACGCAGGCGTCGTAGATCGCGATGATCTGCTGGATCATGTCGAGGTGCTGTTGGCCCGGGTTGACCGACGGGAAGTTGGTCAGGGCGAAGTCCTCGGTGAACAGGATCGGCACGAGCGCGAGCGCCCGCTGCGGTTGCGATTGCGCCGTGCGCAACATCAGTTCGACGTCGAACGTCTCGTGGAACGCCGTGAGCTGCGGCACGACGTTGCACAGCACATCCGCGTCAAACGCCTTGAAGCCAGCTTGCGTATCGAGGACGTGGGCGAGCTGCGGTAGCACGGTCACGCGGGCGAAGTGGCGCAGCAGGAGAATGTTGCGACTCGGCTTGGCGCCGGTGCTGTGCGGTTCGGTGATCGCACCTTCTTCCTTGACGAGCATGGAGCCCGGCACGCCATAACGTTGGCCAAGCGCACTCGCGTAGCCGTCCTTAATGATGGCGCTGACGAGCGATCCGGCTTGCGCCAGGTTGCTCGACAGATCCGCATCCGTGAACAGCACGATGTGACGGCTGTCGGTTTGCTGCTGCATCGCGGTCCACATCGCATACGCGATCGAGCCGCCCTTGCGCGAGTCCTTGGCGCTCTGCAGTTTGGCGAAGCCCTCGCCGACGGGGTGGTTGGCGGCGATGCCGTCCGCGAGTCGGATGACCTTGACGTTGTCGCTGAGGCCTTCCGCATCGATGATCGACTGCATGACCTCAGAGCTCGAAGGCGATTCTGGGCAGCCATCATCGCAGGCGATGAGGTCCCAGGTCTTGTCGGAGTCGAGGCCGTCAAACAGCCAGCGCATTTGCGCGACCTTGGCGCGCACGAGGTCTTCGCCGTGCTCGCTCTCGGACTTCGGCAGGATGCGTGCGGTCTCCTGATACATGGCCCACACGACCGACAAGTGCATCGGTCCTTCGCAGTTCTGCAGCCGCACGCGACTCTGTGCACACATCAGTGCTTCGAGTTGCAGTGGGTTGGTCGCGTGCACGAACTGTGGGTCGCGGCAGCGGTTGGCTTCTGCGAGCACGTCGATGCCGCTGTCGTTGAGCAGTTCGGTGGCCATGGATAGCACCGCCGCGTTTTGCTCGGCGCTGGTCAGGTCGCGGGCCTGGGCCAGCGTTGCATGCGTTCCCCTCATGAGGGGAACATCGGCCTATCTAGGGATGTGGCTGGATGCGTGCGTTGCGGGCGCCGGTGCAGGGCCTACGCTCGCGGATTGTTGATGGCTGGCGATGGCGCCACAACGCCGGTGACAAGGACGGATCCCGCATGATGACGATGAGAACCTATGCAGCCGCGCTCGTGTTGCTTGCGGCGGCAGCTTGTGTGAGCTCGACGACGGCGAATCCACGCCGGCCCAACGTCGTCATCGTGTTGGCCGACGACATGGGGTACGGCGATCCACGTTGCTTCAATGCGAAGTCACGCATCGCGACGCCCAACATCGATCGTCTTGCCCACGAAGGCATGCGCTTCGTCGACGCGCACTCGCCCGGTGCGTGGTGTGTGCCGTCGCGCTACGGCTTGTTGACTGGGACGTATCCGTTTCGGGTGGGGCGCTTTCACGGTGGCCGCGAGTCGGTGCTGGGCGCCGATCAAGTGACGCTCGCGTCGTTCTTGCGAGAACAGGGATACGCGACGGCGATGGTTGGCAAGTGGCACCTCGGGCTCGACGGTGGCCCGATGACCGATGGCGCGGACCTGCATGGTGGTCCGCTCGATCACGGTTTCGAACGGTTCTTCGGGATCCACGCGTCGTTGGATATCCCGCCGTACTACTACATCGATGGGCGGACGCCGGTCGCGCCGCCGACCGAGAAGGTTGCGAGCAGCAACTCGGCGGGGTGGACCAAGATCCAGGGTGCGTTCTGGCGTGAAGGTGCGATTGCCCCGGGCTTCGTGCACGCCGAGGTGTTGCCGAAGTTCGTCGACGAAGCGGTGTCGTTCTTGGCCGAGCGCGATGGCGAAGAGCAACCGTTCTTCTTGTATGTCGCGCTGGCCGCGCCGCACACGCCGTGGTTGCCGGAGAGCTCCGGGCGCAGCGGTGCTGACATGTATGGCGACTTCACCGAGCAGGTGGATGACGAGGTAGGGCGCATCCTCGCGGCCCTCGATAGCAATGGTCACCGCGACAACACGCTCGTCGTGTTCACGTCGGACAACGGGCCGGTGTGGTACCCGCAGGACGTCGAACGGCTAGGCCATGCTTCCGTCGGCGATCTGCGCGGCATGAAGAGTGACAGTTACGAAGGTGGCCATCGCATGCCGTTTGTCGTGCGTTGGCCGCAGGTCGTCGCAGCGCGCACGACGACGAACCAGACCATCTGCTTCACGGACATGCTGGCGACGATGGCGGACATCACCGGCGTGTGGTTGCCCGAAGGTGCGGGTGGCGATGGTCACAGTCTCATGCCGGTGTTGCGCGATCCGGCGGCCAGCACGTCGCGCGAGCACACGGTGTTGAAGGCGGATGCGTCGGTCGTTCGCGTCGGCAACTGGAAGTTGATCACGCACCTTGGTTCGGGCGGGTTTAGTCCGCCGCGGCGCCGCAAGCCGGTCGCCGATGGTCCGCGCGGTCAGCTCTACGACCTCGCTGCCGATCCTGGTGAGGCCAACAACCTGTGGTTGCAAAGGCCCGATGTTGTCGCGCAGCTTACCGAGGTGTTGGCGGCGGAACGGCGCAAGCAGTAGCGAGCGGTGATGCGTCGCGACGCATGCGGGGCTGTGTCAGTTGTGCCCCGCTGCCCTGTCGCTGGCAATCGTCGTTAGGATCGTTGGCGCACTCCAGCTTCGAACCTGCCATGAAGACACCAGCCTGCTTCTTGCTCTCGCTTGCCCTCGCAACTGCCGCAGCCGGCGCCCAGGTCTACACGATCGATCAGCCGCTCGGCCCCGACACGTTCGGCGGCCGTTCCGGTGGTCAGATCTTCACGCCAAGCGTTGGGATCATGCCTAACCCCGGCGCGCCGGGCGTGCTGCCGCTGACGAAGTTCACGATGCACTACGGCAACCTCGGCGCGGTGACGCCGTCGGCGACGACGTTCCTCAACATCTACGACGGCGACCCCAACAACGGCGGCAACTTCTGGGGCAGTTCGACGAACAGTCTCGATACGACGGCTGCGGCCGGCCTTACGTATGGCACGGCGTTGGTCTGGGACTTCGATGCGCTGCCGATGCTCTACAACACGCAGTATTGGGCGATCATGTCGTCGACCAACGTCGCCGGGAACGTGCCGCTCGAAGTGAGCTTGCAGACGTCGGATCGCTTCGGCCCCAATGTCTACACCGGCGGCGCCGGCATCATCGCCAACCTCGTGCCGCACCCGAACAGCGTCGACGCGACGTTCACGGCCGAGTTCACGGTCAACGGCGCGACGTTCACAACGACCGGCAACGGGTGCCCGAGCAGTGCCGGCCCGTCCAACTTGTCGGCGTCGGCTCTGCCGGTGCTTGGTCAGAACCTGCTCGTCGACATGGACAACGTCGCACCGGCTGCGCTGCAGATGATGGTGATCGGCACGTCCGACGCGTCGTGGAACGGTGCGCCGTTGCCGATCCCGATTTCGATCGCATTGCCGTCAGCGCCGTCGTGCTTCCTGCTCGTCAGCGCAGACGTTCTTGTCGGGCCGTTGCCTGTGAGTAGCGGTGTCGCGACGATGACGTTTGCGATCCCGACGACGACCACGTTGGTCGGTTTCACGATGTTCTTCCAGGGCATGCAGTTCGAAGCCGCTGGCGTGAGCGCGACCGCCAAGGGAACAGCGGTCGTCGGTTACTAGCCCGGGCATCGGGCTGGTCGACTACTCAGGCATGCCCAGCCGGCCGAACGGCGTCTTGATCGCCGGTGGCCAGAAGTCGACACCGAACGTCAGTCCGAGCACGTGCAGTTCGACGCCGTCCTCGAGGCCGACGGCTGCACCCACTGTCATGACGTCGACGTGCACGCCCGTTCGTGACGGCGTCAGGCCGAAGCCGATCGGGCCGTGCCAATCCTTACCGACCATCTTCGGATGGAAGTCGGACGAGAGCCCCGCCTGATCGAGAACCCAGCGCGCGTAGCTGTTGCTGTTGGGGCCGGGCCAGATCAGGTAGCAGTGATGGTTGGGGTAGGTCTCGGGCCGGCGCAGCACTTCCATCAGTCGCCGCGCGTCGTCGCCGGTCCATTCGTAGGCGAGGCATTCGGACGGCGATTCGTGGACGTAGGTGATCGGCGACTGGCTGCGCACGCATCCGGTCTGGTGATGGGTGAACGTCACCGGGACGTCGGCGCGGCCGTCCGAGTAGCGGCGCTTGGCGGCGTGCTGGGTCTTGTAGTAGCCGAACTGGTCGCCACCCCAGACTTCCCACTGCTCCCACGAGTTGCGTTCCTTGTCGTAGACGAGGAAGAACGGGTGCAGCGCCAAGTCCTTTACGTACCAGGAGTCACGCACCCAGAACTGAACGAAGTCGTCGTCCGGGGACTTGGCGTGATCGATCCAGCCTTTGCTCGGCCGGCCTTCGGGCACCACGAGGCTGCCGTTCAGCGAGACCGTGCGAGGCATGATCAGGGCCGGCTGCGAGTGCTCGAGCGACGGCATGGCGCAGCTCTGCAAGGACGCGAGCGCGACCACGATGGCGAGGGCCATCGGCAAAAGATGTGACAGGGGCTTACCGCGAAGTGGCGTCGCGGTTGGTCGACTTGGCGAGAACATTCGCGCGGCAGGTTACCGCCAAAGGCCCGCCAAGCCGACATTCCGTTTCAGCAACTCGCTATCGCTGCCACCTTGCGGACTTCTCGGTGATGTCCGCGCCAGGCTGACGATCGCCGAGCAGGTGCTCCGCGAAGTACTCCCAGGTGCGTTGCTTCGCGTATTCGCGGCGGCTGCCGAAGCTGTGGCGGGCGCCCGGGATGATCAGCATGTCGAAGCGCTTGTTGGCCAGGATCAGGGCGTTCACGAGGCGCATCGTGCCCGCGGGGTGCACGTTGTTGTCGATCTCGCCGTGGATCAGCAGCAGCTTGCCCACGAGGTTGCCGGCCAGTTCGGCGTTGGTGGCGATCTTGATGTCGAACTTGGTGTCCTTCTCGAGGGAGTCGTTCTCGGAGACCTTGTCCTCCTTCTTGGTCTTGTCACCCTGCTTTCTGTCCGACTTCTTCTTGTCGCCCTGCTTCTTCTTGGCGGCGTCGGCGACGGCTACGCCGCCCTTCTTGGTGGCCTTCTTCTTGCCGTCGGTCTTGGACTTCTTGTCGTTCTTGCCGCCGTCCTTCTTGTCGCCATCCTTCTTCTCGGCGTCAGCCTTCTTCTTGTCGTCGGCCTTCTTCTTGGCCGCCTTCTTCTCCTTGAGGCCGTGGTAACGCTCCGCCCAGGAGTTGTTGTAGACGTTGTTGTCGTGGTTGCCGGCCGTCGAGACGCCGACCTTGAAGAACTTGTTGTACGGCGGCTTGAGCAGCGCGGCCGCGGTCATGAAGCCGCCGCCGGAGTGGCCGAAGATGCCGATGCGGTTGATGTCGATGAAGCTGTGCTTGGCAGCCAGCTGCTCGATCGCGGTCTTCTTGTCCTCGAGCGGGTAGTCCCGCATGTTGAAGTAGCCGTAGCTCGCGTAGGCCTTCGAACGCGTCGGGGCGCCACCGCGGTGGCCAACCTGGATCACGATGAAGCCGACTTGCGCGAGTTCCTGCAGGCGACTCGCGGTTGAGAACGTGTGCGTGACACCTTCGGTCTGCGGGCCCGGGTAGACGTGCGCGATGATCGGGTACGACATGTTCGGGTCGAAGTCGAACGGCTTGTACATGTTGCCGTAGAGATCCGTGATCCCGTCGGCGGCCTTCACGACGAAGCGTTCGGGCGCCCTCCAGCCGAGCTCCTTGAGCTGCGACATGTCGGCCTTCTCGAGTTCCATGACGAGTTCGCCTTCGCCGTCACGCAGCACCGAGATCGGCGACATGTCGACGCGGTTGCAGTTGTCGACGAGGAACTTGCGCGACTTGGACAGACGCGAGCGGTGGGTGGCGTCACCCTTGTCGAGCAGCGTCAGGTCGCCGCCGTCGAGGCGCACGCGGTAGAGGTGCTCGTAGTAGATGTTCTCACCCTTCTCGCGGCCGTTGGCGCGGAACCACATGAGGCCCTTCTCTTCGTCGACGTCGACGATCGAGCTCGCGCGGAACTTGCCGCGGGTGATCGCATTCTTGAACTTGCCGTCGAGGCTGTAGAGGTAGAAGTGAGCCCAGCCCGAACGTTCCGACCACCAGACGAGCTCGTTGCGCTTGTCGAGGTAGCGGATGCTCTGCGTGACCATGCCGACGTCGGCGAAGCGCTCCGAGAACAGCGTTTTGAAGTCGCCGGTCTCGGGGTTGACGATGCCGTATTCGACACTGCGACGCATGCGGTCGCGGCGCAGCACGCGCAGTTCGCCGTTGGGCAACCAACGCGTGTCGAGGTAGCTCTCGTCCTTCCACTTGGGCTTCAGGCGAATCAGCTTGCCGGTCTTGCGCGAGAACATCATCAGCTCGCTGTGGCGGATCTTGTCTTCGCCCGGCATCGGGTACTTGTACTTCTCGAGCGACGGCCGCGGCTCGGTCAGCGAGTTGACGAGGAACAGTTCGGCAACGCCACGTGAGTCGCCACGCGTGACGTAGAACGAGCTCGAGTCCGGCGACCAGGTGACGTTGGCCGGGACGGTGTAGTCGTCCTCGTCGCTGCCGCCGTAGCTGTAGTCCTTCTCGCCGTCCTTGGTCAGTTGCTTGGCCTTCTTGGTCGGGAACGGGAAGCGCAGAGCTTCCTTCTTCTCGTCGGCCTTCTTCTTGGCGTCTGCCTTCTCGGTGCCCTTCTTGGCGCCCTTGTCCTTCTTCTTGGCAGCAGCTTCCGTGCTCTTGCCGTTGATCTTCTTCTCCTTGCCCTTGTCCGATCCCTTCTTCTTGAGATCGCCTTCAACGGCCTTCGCACCCTTCTTGCCAGAGGCCACAACGGCCTTCTTGGTGCCCGGCTTCTCGACCTTGGCGAAGTCCTGCAGATCGCCCTCACGTTCGATCACGTAGAGGTTGTTCTTCTTCGCGAGCACATACGTCGTGAGGTCCGGAGCGAACGCCGAACGGTGGCCGCGGTTCTGCGTCGGGCGACGGCGCGGGTCCGTCGTCTCGGTCTTCTTCTCCTCGGTCTTCTTGCCCTTGTTCTCCTTGGCCTTCTTCTTCTTGTCAGCCTCTTCAAGGGCGCGCCACCACTGATCCATCAGGCGCTTCTTGCGCTGCTTGGCGGCTTCGGCCTTCTGCTTGTCCGTCATCTTCGTGGTGGTGCGGCTGCCACGACTGAAGCGGGTGCGACCCGTGCGTCGCGGTGGCGTGCTGCTGTCCGCGGCGTCGCCATCCTTCTTCTTCTCCTTCTTCTCAAGCTTCTCGGTCGAACGCTTGTAGGTGAAGCTCTTGCCCTTCGCGGAGAAGGTCATCTCGTCGCCTTTGTCGTCAAACTTCAGGCTGCGCAGATCCATCGCTTCGGGGTCGATGGGCGTCTCGCATGCGACGCTGAGCAACGCGGCGAGGTGGTCGTGATCGAACAGCGGCACCTTCGTCTTGGCGACTGCGTCGACCAGCCAGTAGCGTCGACCCTCACTCGTGCGGAAGCGATACCAGAACGTCTCGCTGTCACCGATCCATGCAGGGGTCACCGACGAGTCGTAGGTGAACTTGCGCAGGAAGGTCGAAGAGAACTTCTTCGCGAGGTGGTAGTTGGCCTTGTTGGCCGGGATCGGATCGCTGGTGCTTTGGGCGAACGTCGTCGGAGCCAGCAGCGTGGCCGACAGCAGAGACAGAGCCGCGAGCTTGCACGAGGCGAGGCGCGAACGGCGAGGCTGTTGGGGGACGGGTTCGGGAGAGTTCAAACGCAACATGACTTGGCCTGGGTTGGCCCTCACGTACGAGGGCGCAGGGGTCGGACTTTGGGATGGGCTCCGCAGGCTAGAGCATGGTTCGAACTCTGTCAGGTGAGACACGGTGCCTGTAGTTGTCACCACTTTGTCATCGCGCGGCGGACTTGCTGTCGGCCGCGAGCAAACGGTGCAAAGGCCATACGCTGCGCAACACTTTGGTCGAACTGGCGCGGCGGTAGAGTCGCGCGTTCCCGTTTCCTGAGTAGCTTCAACACGCCCGTGCCAACGCATTCATCTGTCTTGTCCGTGACGCTCACCGCTTGCGTCGCGCTGATCTCCGGTAGTTCTCAACTCGTCGCGCAAACGCCTGAGCAGCAAGCGAAGATCGACAAGCTGCTGGTCCGTTTGCAGAAGCTCGAAGCAGAGCTTGCGAGCAAGACTGCGGCCACCGCCGCAGCGGGGGTGACGGACCCGGCGCAGCGGCTGCGTTGGTTCGCGCAGCACGAAGAGATGCGCGATGGCTCACCGCACAAGAAGCTGCGTTGGCATCTGCTCGGCCCCGACAACGTCAGTGGTCGCGTGACCGACGTTGCCGTGCCGACGCCGCGCGGCAGCACCTATACGATCTATGCGGCGACCGCGACCGGTGGTGTTTGGCGCACCACCAACGAAGGCACGACGTGGGAGACGATCTTCGATCAGGCGGCGACGACGTCGATCGGCGACATCGCGTTGGACCCGAAGGATCCCGACACGTTGTGGGTCGGCACGGGTGAGGCCAACATCTTCCGCAGTTCGATGGCCGGTTGTGGCGTCTACAAGACGACCGACGCTGGCAAGACCTGGCAGCACTGCGGTCTCGGTGCGACGCACACGATTGCGCGCATCGTCGTCGATCCGCGCGATTCCAACACCGTCTACGTCGCGGCGTCTGGTCACGAGTGGACCGACAACGAAGAACGCGGCGTCTACAAGACAACCGATGGCGGCAAGACGTGGCAGCGTGTGCTGTTCGTCAACGACAGCACCGGCGCGATCGATCTTGTGATCAACCCGGCCAACCCGGACGTCGTCTACGCGGCCACGTGGCAGCGCATTCGCCGGCACTGGAACGATCCACGCGTCGAGAAGGGCTACGACAATAGCGGCATCTGGAAGAGTTCGGATGGTGGTGCCAACTGGCAGCAGATCAACAAGGGTTTGCCGGAAGGGAAGCATCGCGGCCGCATCGGCATCGACCTCTGCCTTGCGCAGCCGTCGACGCTCTACGCGATGGTCGACTGCTATGCCGAAGTCGATGGTGCGCCGCCCAAGGGCGAAGACTCCTACGGCCGCGAGCGACTCAAGTCGATCGAAGGCGCGCAGATCTACCGTTCGGATGATGACGGCAAGACGTGGCGCAAGACCAGCAAGTCGGACCGCTACATGCGCGGCGCATGCTCGACCTACGGTTGGGTGTTTGGTCAGGTGCGCGCGGATCCGGTCGACCCCGACACGGTCTACATGATGGGGCTCGCGCTCAACGTTTCGAACGACAGCGGCAAGACGTTCCGTCGCCTGCGCGGCATGCACGGTGATCACCACGCGTTGTGGATCGATCCCAAGAACCCGAGTTACCTGATCAACGGCAACGACGGTGGTGCGGCGATTTCCTACGACGGCGGCAAGAAGTGGCGCACGACGCGCGACACGTTGCCGGCGGTGCAGTTCTACAACGTTGCCTACGACATGGAGACGCCGTTCCACGTCTACGGTTCGATCCAGGATCACGGCAGTCGCCGCGGCGAAGTCGTGATCGATCGCCGCCGTCGCCGCATCACTGGCCGCAACTGGGAAGGCACGTCGGGCGGCGAAGCGTCGACGCACGCGGTCGATCCGACCGACGATGCGATCCTCTACTCCGAGGGTTTCTACGGCAGCATCTCGCGCACCAACCAGAAGACCGGCAAGCGCACGGCGCTGCGGCCGAAGGATCGTGAAGGTGAGCCGAAGTTGCGCGGCCAGTGGTTGGCTCCGTTCATCATCTCGCCGCACAACCCGCGCATCATCTACCACGGGATGAATCACCTGTTCCGTTCGATGGATCGCGGTGAGGACTGGGAGCGCATCAGCCCCGACCTCAGCTACGGCATCGAGAGCAAGATCGGCGACATCCCGTATCAGACGATCTTCGCGATCGCCGAGTCCTACCAGAAGTTCGGCAACCTCTACGTCGGCACCGACGATGGTCGCGTGCACCGCACATTCGACGGCGGCGGCAAGTGGGAGGAGATCACGTCGGGCCTCGCGCCGCACCGCTGGATCTCACGCATCGTCGCGTCGCGCTTCACCGAGGGCACGATCTACGTCGCCCAGAACGGCAAGCGCAACGACGACTTCGCCGCCTACCTGTGGCGTTCGAAGGATCACGGCACGACCTGGGAGAACATCGCCAAAGGTATCCCCGGCGGCCCGATCAACGTGGTCCGCGAAGACCCGACGAATGCGAGCATCCTCTACGTCGGCACCGACATTGGCGTCTACGTCAGCACCGACGGCGCCCAGACCTGGCACGTTCTCGGCGGCGATCTCCCAAGCACCTACGTGCACGACCTCGTCATCCACCCCCGCGACGACGTCATGATCATCGCCACGCATGGCCGCGGCATGTATGCCCTCGACGTGCGCCCGATCCGCGAATCGACCGGGAAGTAGAGAAGGTGAACTGCCCGTACGGAGCCAGGTACATTCCGGACAGTTCGCTGCGCGAACTGTCCGGAATGTACCTGGCTCCGTACGGGCAGTTAGCCACCCCTGGTGTGCATCTCTAGATGCGGGTTGTCGCGCAGGCCTTCTTGTTCGGCGAGTGGGGTGCGTTCCTTCAGGCCGGCGCGGACTTCGGCGCCGCGGTCGCGGCGGGCGGCCCAGACTTCGATGAGCTTCTTGTGGAGCTGGTCGTCGGTGGCGCCCTTGCGGAGCAGTTCGCGCAGGTCGGTGCCGGTCTCGGCGTAGAGGCAGGTGAACCACATGCCGTCGGCTGTGAGGCGGGCGCGGTCGCAGGTGGCGCAGAACGGGGCGGTGACCGAACTGATGATGCCGAACGTCGTGCCGTCTTCGAGGGCGAAGCGGTCGGCGGGGGCGACGTCGGTGCGCGGGACTTCGGTGATCGTGCCGAACTTCGCCGAGAGGATCTCGAGGATGCGGGCGCGGGTGACGACGCGGTCCATGCGCCAGCGGGTCGCGCCGCCGACGTCCATGTATTCGATGAAGCGGACCTCGGCGTCGACGGAACGGCCGAAGTCGATGAGGTCGCCGAACTCGCCGTCGTTGACGCCGTTGATCGCGACGGTGTCGATCTTGGTGTTCGTGAACCCGGCTTCGCGTGCGGCGCGCAGACCGTCATGCACCTTGGCAATGTCGTCGCGGCGCGTCAGCAGTTGGAATGTGTTGGGGTCGAGCGTGTCGAGGCTGACCGTGACGCGGTTGAGGCCGGCGTCCTTGAGCGCTTGTGCTTGCTGCGCGAGCAGGACGCCGTTGGTCGTCAGCGCGATGTCGCGTAGCGCCGGGCGTTGTGCCAGCGAGTTGATGAGCACCGGCAGCTGTCGCCGCAGCAGTGGTTCGCCGCCAGTAATGCGAACCTTGTCGACGCCAATCTTGGTGAACTGATCGACGACGCGCGTGATCTCTTCGAACGACAGAAGGCTGTCCTTCGGGAGCCACCGGTAGTCCTCTTCCGGCATGCAATACTGGCACCGCAGATTGCAGCGATCGGTGACCGACAGTCGCAGGTTGCGAATCGGTCGTCCTAGGCGGTCGGGGAGCTTGGGCATTGGGCGGCGGGTGACGATAGCGGGAGCGAGCCCGCGAAAAAGGGGGCGCCCGACCTCAGCAGGTTACATCCCCCTACTTGGGGAGCCGCTTGGCCAATGAGCGTAGCCGGCCCATGTAGTGCTTGGACGGTGGCTCGTTGGAGGACCAATCGACCGGTGGCACGGAGAGTTCGAAGATCTGCTGGATCGCCGCCGCACACGCGTGCCGGGTGTGGGAAGGCGTGCGGGGGTCGCCGAGCAGCGTCAGAAGCGTCTCGGCGACGTGCTGGCGGGGGCGTCGAATGAGCGCGTTCCACAGTTCCGTCGAAACAGGGCGTTGTTTGAGGGCGCGCATCAGCGGCGGGCCGCCCTTGCGCACGAGATACAGCGATGCAACGTCTACCCGGCCGCGTTCTTTCTTGACGGTGTCGATTACCTGCCGGATGTCCTCGTCGTATTGGCTGCCGAATGCCAGCGTCAGCACTCGCTGCAGCACACGATCGCGGTTCTCGATCGATTCACAGGTGCCGCGTCCGGCCTTGGCGATCTTCTTGAACTGCTTCTCCGTGTCCTTGCCGGCGAACTCCGGATTGGTGATCAGCGTGTGCACGAACGAACGGCGGTTGTTCGCGAACTGCCGCACTTCGGTCAGCATGCCCTTGAGGTCCTGCTCGTGCGTCGGCGCATCACCGGCGAGAACCACGACGCGCCGCGTGCTCGGTCGCCAGTGCTGCGTGAACGCCGCGTGCAAGCCTGCGCGCACGTCTTCTTCTTTGTCGCCGCCACCTTCCGCGACGACGAACTGCACGAAGTTGCTCGCGCGCCAGTAGTCGAGGTCGAGCGGCACCTGGCGCACGAGGTACTCTTCGCGACGGCTGCGGTCGCGGAACGTGACGAGGCCGATACGCGCGTCGGGCACGAGTGTCCGTAACACGTCGAGCATCTGCACAATCGTGCCCTTCGTATCCGTGATCGTGCGCGTCATCGAACCCGTGCTGTCGAAGACGAACATGATCTCGAGGCCGCTCTCTTTCAGCGCGTCGACTTCTTGCCTGAAGCTGCCCGAGCCGATGCCGCCTTCATCACGGATGTTGCTCAGACTTGAGCCGGCACTGCTCGTGCGACGGCGCTCGGCAAGAACGGGGTTTTCGGCGAGGTCGGTCGGTTGTGGTTCGGGGCCATCGACGATCGCCACCGGCATCTCTTGCACCGTTTGATCGGGGTCCTCGAGCACGACGTCGTCGTCCATTTCACTGACGACTTCTGGCATTGCCGGTGGGCCATCGCCTACCGGTGCCCCGGCACGCACATCGAAGCCGAGCGTCGCAATGCTCTCGCCGCCGATCTTTGGCTCTGGCGTGAACCACCAGAGCAACAGCAGTAGCAGCATGTGCAGCATCAGCGAGACCATCATCCACGGCGTGCGCCGCATCTCGGTGGCCATCAGTTGCGCGAACGAGCTCTCGTCGTTGCGGCGCAGCGCGGCAGCTTGCACCCGGATCCGACGCACGCGCCGGGCGGTCGCCGCCTTGCGCATCGCCGGGATCGGCACCAGCGCGGCGGAGCCATCGTCGACGACCGCGATCAGAAACTCGTCCGCGACGGCGATCCGGTCGCCAGCCTGCAGAACGGCCTCGGGCACGCGTTGTTCGTTGTGGAGGATGCCCGCCTCTTCGCTCAGATCGGTCAACGTGACCGCTGTTTCCGTCACGGAAACGCGGACGTGCACCGGTTCGGCGTCCCGAATCACGAGATCGCAATCGTCGGCGCTACCGATCAGATAGTCCCGACCCGGTTCGAGTGCGTGGCACAGTTCACCGAGTCGCAGAGCCAGTAGAGGGGAGCCTGGATCCACAGTGTTTGTTTTATCGTCTTCTGAGGGCTTGTGTCGTAGTTGCGTCGAGGCGATCTGCCTGCCACCATCTGGGCGCAAATATGAGCCTGCGCATTATCGGTGGTGAATTTGGTGGCCGCGTCCTGAAGACGGTGCGAGGGCTGGGCACACGTCCCCTACTTGGACAGGTCCGAGAGGCGTTGTTCAACATCCTGGGAGACCGGGTTGAGGGCGCTTTCGTATGGGACCTTTTTTCAGGAACTGGTTCTTCGGGCATGGAATCCCTGTCCCGCGGGGCCGCACGGGTGCTGTTCGTCGAGAAGAACGGCAAGGCGATCGATATCCTACGCAACAACTTGCGGTCGCTCGGTGACGAGGCGTTCGACCGGGGTGTAGTCGTCAGGGCCGACGCTTGGGACCCACCGATTATGCACCGGCCGCTGTTTGGCGCCTCGCGCGACGAGTCCGGTGAGGTCGAGGCTGAAGAGGTTGGCGAGGACGATGCCGGCGCCAACGTCGAAGTGCCGCCCGACATCATCTTCCTCGATCCGCCCTACTCGATGGTCGCCGAGGACCCGGTCAAGTCGATGGCCCGCGCGCGCCGCTTGCTGGACCGGACCGCGGCCAACGGTTGCGTTCTGTTCCACTTCGAAAGTGGCGTGCTCGACGAGGATGACTTCGATGACGATCTCGATGTCGACCTGCGTGAGTGGGGCAGCAGTGTCGTCGCCATCCTGTGGCGCAAGGGCGATGCGCCGGAGTCGGTCGGCAAGCGTCAGGCGAAGGAACGCGCTCGCGAAGGCGAGTAGTTCCTATTGGCCGATCACAACCCGCAGCGCGTTGGTCACTCCCTGATACGGCAGACTGGCGCCACCGATCAGTTCGAGCACGAGTCCTTGCACGTGCATCTCGGCGCCGATGACTTGCGGCGAGTAGTTGCTCAGCGGCAGCGGCACCTGCGTGCCGAACAGGGACGCCGGCACCACCCACGTCAACACGATCTCCTGCACGTTGATCGCTTCGTTGCAGCCCGTGCCGAAGTACTGCGGCAAGACCGATGGCAATCCAGTCGGCGCAGCCCCCGTGCTGAAGGCGAGCAACACATACTCACCGAAGATGCCGGTGGTGTTGTTGACCATGAACCCGAACTGGCCGTTGCCGAGCAGCGGCAGCGACGTCGCTGTCAGTTCTGGCTGACCCAACAAGTGGTTGCCCGGCAACGTGCAAGCAGTGCCGTACGGCTGCACGGTTGCGCCAGTGATGTTGGGCATCAGCGGCGTCGGCGTGTAATCGACGAACCAGCTCTCATCGGGATGCACGGTCGCGCCGATGACGTCCGGATCGCGTGCGATGCTGCCGCCAATCGGAATGTTCGGGGTGTAGCGGCCGGTCTCCCAGACGCCGGCGTTGACCGCCAGGTACTCGCGTTGGAAGCCCGACGTGCCCCAGCTGACCCAGTCTTCGACGAACGTCGACGACGCTGTATGCGCGTTGAGTTGCGACGAGATCAATGCGGCGGCGCCGGCGGCCCCGTCGAGCATTTCCCCGCCGAGGCCGAACAGGAATCCATACGGTGACGTGCCGGTGTAGAGGTTGCCAGCGGCCGGGGTCGCCGGCGCGTCCTGATACCAATGCACCCGCAGGAAGGCGTTTGGCGCCAGCGTCGTGCCCGTTGGGAAGCCCCACCAATAGTTGTTGCCGTAACCCGGCGTCGCGGTGGCGCAGTGCAGCGCCCACGTGCCGATGTCAGCGGTGGTGGTGCCGCGGTTGTGCACTTCGATCCAGCATTCGGTGCTGTCTGCGCGAATCTCGCTCAGATAGACGTCCTGGACCTGGCCGCGCACGGCGACGGAACTCAGAGCTGCGGCGAGCAGCGTAGTGGTGAGACGGTTGGTGGCTGTTGCGATACTCATCAAGTTCGAACCTGGGTGTCGAAGCTCACATCAGTTCGTCGTCAGACCGTTGCGTTCTTAAGCAGTCTGCCGAGCCTGCGATGGCGTCGGCGCTTGCTCGGTTTGGTACGACAGTGTGCCCAGGAGGACCCCTTTGGGATTGCTGGGAATGAGGCGTCAAGCCGTCGGGTGCAGGGGGCCGATAGCCAGCCATGCGCAGGCAACTGCGTACTACACGCACCCGGGTTCCAACAACTTGACGACGTCCAAGCCTGACATAGATCGCATTGTCCAAGAACTGATGGACGGTGATCTCAGCAAGGCGCAGCGCTTGAAGCGACTGCGCGAGCTCGCTGAGTCAGGAGATGACGTGCCAGAAGAGTTGATGGACCAGGCTCTGCGGAAACTGATGGAGCGGATCACCGAGTGACCGCGGCCCCCGATCGATCCACAGACAAAACGGAATCGCTATGAGAACTGCGTTGCTTGTTTCTTTCCTGCTCGGCGTTGCTGCGCTTCCTGCGCAAGACCGCGAGTTTGGAGTCGCCGTCAAGACCGACCTTTCTGCGATGCGCGCCAACCCGGCCGCCTTCCACAACGTGAAGGTGAAGTTCACGGTGCAGTTCGCGTCGCTTGGTCGCATCTCGAACCCGTTCTTCACGCAGTTCACGCCGACGGAGTTCACCAACTTCTACGCGTGGGGTGATGAGCAGCAGATCTGGCAGGAGCCGTCCTACAACGATGTGTTTGGCATGCTCTTCCTGAGCAAGTCGAACCCGCAGCTCGAGACGCTCTACACGCTGCGTCTCTACCAGCGCGTCGAGTGCACGGCGGTCGTTCGCAACACCTTCCAAGACATCCCGTGGCTCGAGGTTCTCGAGTTCACCGTCAAGGGTGAGCAGATGGACACGGCCGTGCTGACGCACATGCACCGCGGTGAGTCCCTGATGGGTCAGCGCCTGTGGCAGCGTGCGATCGCCGAGCTGTCGCTCGCGCCCGGCAAGGGCGTGCCGCAGACCGTGACCAAGGCTGCCCACAAGAACCTGGGTATCTGCCTGCTCCGCATGGGTGAGCCCCAGGCGGCGATGGGTTACCTGCAGTCGGCGTCGACGATGAGCAAGGGCCTCGACTTTGAGGTCGAGAACCTGCTCGCGATGGCCAAGAACAGTCCGGAGAAGGCGATCGACCGCACGGTCGATTCGAGCACGCTGCAGGACAGCGAGCGCCCGATGTGGGAGGCTTTTGACGACAATCAGGGCGCCACGCCCGTGACTCGCGTTCTCAGCCGCTGAAAATCGACGCCCGTAAGGGCATTCTCATGGGCCCTCCGCCCGTGAGTATTCATGGGCTGACACCGGCCCATGACTACGACCAGCCCCCAGACTCCTCCAGCCGAACGTTCGACCACGGGTCCGTTCTGGCTCGCCATTGCGATGGTTGTCGTGACTACGGTCACGATTCTCTGGGGCGCCATGACGACGAGCACCGGCTCCGGGCTCGCGTTCACCGATTGGCCGCTGTCGGACGGCAAGCTGATGCCCGAGCGCAGCTTGACGACCATGCCGGGCTTTCTCGAGCACTTCCACCGCATCTTCGGTGCGATCGCCGGCCTGCTCGCCCTGTGGCTCGCCATCTGGCTGCAGAAGGGCCAGCTCGGCGACGCCAAGGCTCGTAAGACCGCCTGGTTCGGCGGCTGCCTGATCCTGGCCCAGGGCCTGTTCGGCGGGATCGGCGTCCGCCTGGAGCTGCCGGTGTTCACGTCGGTGGTGCACGGCACGCTGGCGCAGATCACCCTGGCCACGTTCACCTGGATCGCCTACCAGCTGTCCGATCGCTACGGCCGGACCGCTCCCGCTGAGGGGGTCGCGCCCGGTAGCGGCCGCAAGCTGGCGATGTTCGCCTTGCTGTTCCTCATCGTGCAGACGATCGTCGGCGCGATCGCCCGCCACAGCAACAGCCCACACGCCTTGTGGACGCACGTCGGCAACGCGTTTGTAGTGTTCCTGGTGGCGACGATTGCGACCGGCTTCTCGATCGGTCGCATGGGCGACACTCCGGGCATCCGTGGTGTTGCGCGAGCGATCGTGCTGCTGTTGATTCTGCAGATCGCGCTGGGCTTCGTGGCTCTCGCGGTTCGCAATAGCGCCGGCAAGACCCCGGAGAACGTTGCCAACCTTGGCACCGCGTCCCTGATTTCGTCGCACGTTTTGATTGGAGCGATGCTGACTGCTCTGATGGCGGCACTTGCTGCGCACGTCTACCGCGCCACCCGTATTCCCGACCCATCATGACATCCACCAACGCCGGGACCCTGCGCGCCTATTGGGAACTCGGCAAGCCACGGCTTTCGATGATGGCCGTGTTTGCGGTGGTCGCCGGAGCCTACATGGGCTGGCCGTCGCGCTCGTCGCATCCACCGCTGGACCTGGTGGTCATGACGACCATCGGGACGTTCCTCGCGGCGATTGGTGCGGCGGCGCTCAACATGTACCGCGAGCGGCACCTCGACCCGTTGATGGAACGCACGCAGGGGCGGCCGTTGCCGACCGGGCGTTTGTCGCCGCGCAACGTGATCATCTTCGGTGCGGTGATGTCGCTGCTCGGAGTCGGGCTCGTGTTGTTCTCTTCGCCGCTCGCCGCCGATGGCACGCGTGGCGTCGGTGAGTGGAACTGGGCAGCTGCCGGCTTGTGCGCGCTGATCGTCGTTAGCTACGTGCTCGTCTACACCCCGATGAAGACGCGCACACCGCTCAATACATTGGTCGGCGCGATTCCCGGTGCCCTGCCGCCGGTCGTCGGTCACGCGGCGGTTGTCGGGTACCTCGCGACGCCGCAGTTGGTGTTGTTCGCGATCCTGTTCTGCTGGCAGATCCCGCACTTCCTGGCGATCGCCTGGCGCTACCGCGAAGACTACGCGCGCGCCGGCATGCAGATGCTGCCAGTCGTGGACCCGACGGGTCACCGCACGGGCATCACGATGCTGCTGTATGTCGGCGGCCTCGGCGTTGCGAGCCTGATCCCATACGTGACGCAGATGGCGGATGATCGCTATCTGGTGATCGCCGTCCTGCTCGATGTGTTGTTCATCGTGCCGGTCCTCTTTGCGGCGTTGACGCGCCGCGATACCGCGATGCGGATGACGTTCCTCGTGTCGATCATCTACTTGCCGCTGCTTTTGATCGCGATGGTTTGGACTCGTCTATGAGTGATGCTTCACATGCAGTCCGCGCCAACGACGTCGCGTTTGCCTATGGCGAACGGCAGGCGTTGCGCGGTGTCTCGTTTGAGGTCGAGAAGGGAGCCGCGTTTGGCTTCCTCGGCCCGAACGGTTCTGGCAAATCGACGTTGTTCAAACTGCTGTCGACGATCGTGCCGCAGCAGAGTGGCTCGATCACGATGCTCGGCCACGACCTCGGTCGTGAGCCCGCCGCGATTCGTCGCCGCATCGGCGTCGTGTTCCAGTCGCCGGCCGTCGACAAGAAGTTGACCGTCGCCGAGAACCTGCGCTACGCCGGGCTGCTGCTCAATCTCGGCGGCAAGGAGTTGGCGACCCGCATCGACGAAGTGCTTGCGGCGGCCGTTCTCGCAGATCGCCGCAAGGATCCCGTTGGTGAGCTCTCCGGTGGTTTGCGCCGCCGCGTCGAGATCGCCAAGTGCCTGATGGCGCGCCCCGATCTCGTGCTGCTCGATGAAGCGAGCACCGGCTTGGACCCGGCCGCGCGCCGTGAGATGTGGAAGGTGCTGCGGGCACAAGAGGGCCTGACGATCCTGTTCACGACGCACCTGATGGAAGAAGCCGCCGATGCGGATCGGTTGATGCTGCTCGACGAGGGCGCGGTCGTTGCACACGGCCGTCCCGGTGAGTTGATGGAGGAGGTCGGCGGGCAGGTGCTCGAGATCGAAACCGTCGACGCCGAGGCTTTGGTTGCCGAGATGCGCACGGCCTTCGATGTCGAAGCCACGCAGGTCGATCAAACCGTGCGCATGGAAGGTGAGGGCGTGCAAGAGCTCGTGCCCGAAGTGATGAAGCGCTTCGGTGACCGCATCCGCCGTCTGCACCTTGCGCATCCGTCGCTCGAAGACGTGTTCTTGCACCGCACGGGCAAGCGTTTCGTCGTTGTCGAGCCCGAGCCAGATCAAAAGAAGAAGAAGCGGAGGCGCTCATGAGTCGCGCAGTCTTTGCGTTGTGGCATCGGGAGATCATCCGCTTCCTGCGGGATCGTTCGCGGCTGACCGGTTCGCTGATGCAGCCGGTGATCTTCTGGCTGATGTTCAGTGGCGCGCTGCACGGTTCGTTCAAGCCGTATGGCATGGACTACGGCGTCTACTTCTTCGCTGGCACGCTGGCGATGATCACGCTGTTCACGGCGATCTTCTCGACGATCACGGTGATCGAGGACCGCAAAGAAGGGTTCTTGCAGGGGGTGCTGGTCTCGCCGGTGCCTCGCGCCGCGATCGCGCTCGGCAAGATTCTCGGCAGCTCGACGCTGGCACTCGGTCTCGCCACGATCTTCTTGGCGCTCGCACCGTTCACCGGCATCGAACTCGAGTTCGACCGCGTGCTGATGTCGCTCGGCGTGCTCGCCTTGCTGTCGATCGCCGTCGCCGGCCTCGGCTTCACGCTCGCCTGGCTCATGGACAGCACCGCCGGCTACCACGGCATCATGATGCTGTTCCTGATGCCGATGCTGTTGATGTCGGGCGCGTTCTTCCCGATCGAAGATGCGCACTGGCTGATCAGCTGGGTGCGCCACGTCAACCCGATGACCTACGGCGTCGGCGCGCTGCGCCATGCGCTGCAAGACACGGCGCCGGGCTGCCCGACGTTCACCGTGTGCCTGATCGGTACCGTGATCTTCGCGCTGTTGATGTTCGCCCTCGGCACGTTCGTCGTGACGCGCCGCAGCGCCCGAGACGCTACCTGACCCATGCTCGCCGCATTTGATTTCCGCATCCTCGCCGACGTCGACGCGATCCTGAACGGCATCGCGTTCGTCCTGATCTGCGCCGGCCTCATCGCCGTCAAGCGCGGCAACGTCGAGCTCCACAAGAAGCTGATGCTGGCCGCCGTCGGTTGCTCAGCCCTGTTCTTGGCCTGCTACCTGACCTACCACGCGACCTGCGAGTCGGTGAAGTTCGAAGGTGAGGGCACGATCCGCACGGTCTATTTCATCCTGCTGATCTCGCACATCGTGCTCGCCGCCGTGCAAGTCCCGCTGATCCTCCGCACGGTCTACCTCGGCCTCAAGGACCGCCGCGAAGCCCACAAAAAGTGGGCAAAGGTCACGACCCCGATCTGGCTCTACGTCTCGATCACCGGCGTCATCATCTACTGGATGCTCTACCAGATGTGACTGCGAGTTGTCCGTACCGTGCCAGGTACATTCCGGACATCTCGCTGCGCGAGATGTCCGGAAT
>Ga0316204_10000848_pt1 | contig 97364 bp, 83 predicted proteins | sample 6monrhotite_MG_2_FD_205661 | JGI IMG/M metagenome (GOLD analysis project Ga0316204, IMG submission 205661) | Microbial mat bacterial communities from mineral coupon in-situ incubated in ocean water Damariscotta River, Maine, United States -... | ecosystem: Environmental > Aquatic > Marine >... | reverse complement strand
TCTGGCTCTGGCTCTGGCTCTGGCTCTGGCTCTGGCTCTGGCTCTGGCTCTGGCTCTGGCTCTGGCTCTGGCTCTGGCTCTGGCTCTGGCTCTGGCTCTGGCTCTGGCTCTGGCTCTGGCTCTGGAATCGCCAGCGGGTCGAGCGTCATCACCATCAGCAACACCGCGGTGTCGACCGCCTCCGCGCACGTGCGGCCCTCGAACGTCCGCGAGGACTGTGTGCCTTCGCTCTCCAGGCTCAGGAACACGCGGACACCCGTCTGCGTGTTCTCGATCGCGACGTCGACGGCAAGGCGCGTCTGAGGTTCTGGGCGCCCCTGGAGCCGAGCCCGTACTCGGGCCCTGACATCCTCCGCCGAAGGGCATGACTCCGGTGCTCGCCAGCGCAGATCGAGTCGCGCAGAAGGGTCGTCGGGCGCGGCCGGAGCGAGGGCAGCGATGAACAGCCAGCCGAGCATGCGGGGATCACCGTAACGATACCAGCGCCTCGCTGAGGATCAGGCCGCAGGGACGCGCACGGATCTCGCGACCTCACGGCGTCGCAGCTTCAACATGACGGGGGTGATGGCGAGCCCCACCAAGAATCCGCCCAGATGGGCAAACCACGCCACCTGCTTCGCACCGCTGCCGCTCCCGAAGAACCCCATCACGATGTGGAACCCCACCCAGACCAGCAGGTAGACCCAGACAGGAATCTTGAGTTGGATCCACAGGACCACTTGGAACAGGCGCTGCCGAGGAAATGCCCACAGGTACGCGGCCAAGACTCCGGCGATCGACCCCGATGCCCCGACGACGACCGTGGCCGTCTCCTGGGTCAGGACGGTATGCAGCACGCCTGCGAGCAAGCCGGTGACGACGAAGAACAACGCGAAGCGAATGTGACCGAAGAGGTGCTCGATGTTGTCGCCGAACGTATAGAGGAAGTACGCGTTGCCCAGGATGTGGGCCCAGCTGCCGTGCATGAACATGTACGAGGGCAGCGTGTACCAGTCGAGGTTCTGTTTGAAACGACCCGGGACGATGCCGTAGTAGATCGTGTCGAGCTGCTCGAACTCCTGCATGCCGAACACGACGGCGAAGATGGCCAGCAGCGTGTAGACGACCCACGGTGTGCCGCGACCAGGGTTCTCGACCTCGACCGGGAGGTGGGTCAGCACCTGGGCTGCCCAGATCGCGCCGCGCTTGAGCCAGCGCTCGGTCCGCGTGCCCTGACCCTCGCTGGTGGTGGCCTTGGCGAGCTTGCGTCGCTCGTGACCGTCCAGCCAGATCCCTCCGCAGCTGGTGCAGCGATCGACCGGGGTGCGGATCACTCCGGGAAGGCCGTGCTCCTTCATGGGTCCGTGCCCGTGCGGACAGGGCCGATCCGTGGGGTCGGCCTCGGCGTCGAGGATGTCTTCGACCCCCTCGAGCGAGCCAGCCAAGGTGTTCAGTTCGCCAGCGTCGAACCAGGCGCCAAAACAAACCGGGCACGCGTCGATCTGAACGTCGGCCTTGCTCGTATCCACCTTGCTACGGCGGAACCATCCGGGTTTGTCGACTTGGACCCAGTTTGCCTTGGCGTCGCGCTGCAAATGCACCGGCACCAGCGCGCTGAGTCCGCACGAGGCGCACTGAGCGGAGACCTCATGGTGATGGGTCAATGTAGCCGGCTTGGTCACAAGCTGCGCGCGATCATAGCCGCGTGCCGAAGAATACGGAATAATCGCGGTGCGGTCGTCGTCTGAAACCACCGCACGCACAGGACGCCCAACGCAGGGGCGGCCTGACGGCTTGTCTGGGGAAACGCAAACATGAACGCAAACAGGGTGGCACTCGTTCGAACTCTCGGTCTCTTCACGCTCGCGACAGCGATGTCGTTTGGAGCTGTGGCCTGCAAGAAGCCCAGCAAGGGCCGCACCGGCAAGCGCACGGTCAAGGCGACCATCGCCGAGTTCGATCCCTCTGCGATGTCGGTCGACCTCGACAAGTACGGCACCGAGCGGGTCGACGACTGGGAGGTCCAGCAGGCGTTCAACCGGTCGTTTGACAGCCTCGACTCCTGTGTCATGAAGGCCAAGAAGAAGCACGGCGTCGGGGCTGCAAGCGCGCTCGATGGCGACGTCGACTTCGCGGTTCAGCTCAACCCCAAGGCGGACAAGCCCTTCGCCGTCAACGCGACGCTCAGCGCGTCCAAGTGGGACGACGACTCCGATCTCAAAGACTGTCTTCGCGACGCGGTCGCCGGTGTTGGGTTCCCCACCTACGATGGACCGCCGCAGGTCGCGGAGTTCTCCACCCAGCTCGACCCCGGCTCGGATTGGGAAGAAGAGTAGGCTGAGCCAGCCGCTGGCCACAACGCCGCGAGTGGAGACCCTCGCGGCTTTTTGCGTGCGTCGTCAGGAGCACGACGATTCGCACTTTCCGTCCTGCAGAGCGCTCTAGGTTAGTGTGTCCGGCGAGGACGCCGATGCGAAAGCTCTGCCAGACCGAAGACCAAGCGCGCGCTGAGCACATTGCGGATGGGCTACGCGTGGCCGGCATCGAAGCCGAGGTTCGCGGGGACACGGAGTCCCCCTCGGTGTGGGTCATCGAACACGACGAGCTGACACGCGCCCGTGCCTGGGTTGATGCGCACGCGGACGACGACCTTGGGGCGTTCGCCGAGCGTGCAGGCAAGCTTCGCAAGGCGGCTGTACGCGAACAAGAAGACCACGTGCAGCGTCAGGTGTCGGTCGGGGCAGGCTGGCGAGCTGCACCGAGTGGACTGACGCCGGTCACCATGGCGCTGATCGGCGGCTCGGTGATCATCGCTTTGATGGGCTACCTCGGCCTGGCCGGCGACGACACGATGTGGTCGCTGACCATCGATCACTACGACGTGATCGTCCCGCTTCAGCGCATTCGTGACGGGGAGGTGTGGCGGCTGCTCACGCCGATGTTCCTGCACTTCGGCGCGCTGCACCTGTTGTTCAACATGATGTGGATGTGGCGGCTGGGGCCGCAGGTCGAGAGCAACCACGGCTCGCTCTTCATGGTGGTCCTCGTCGTGGTGAGCGAAGTGGTCGGAAACCTGGCGCAGTACGCCGTGGTGGGACCGGCGTTCGGTGGTATGTCCGGAGTCGTCTACGCCCTGTTCGGTTTCGTGTGGATGCGGGCGCAGTATGACCGCAAGTATCGCTACGCCTTGTCCGACGCGAACGCGCTACTCATGATGGGATGGTTCGTCCTGTGTGCGACCGGATTCGTCGGACCCATCGCCAACCTCGGCCATGCCGGAGGATTGGTGGTCGGACTGATGTTCGGACTCCCCGCGTACATCCGGCAGGTTCGTGCCGTCGGCTTTGGGCAGGGCTTCAAGAAGGGCAGTTGGGGCGACGTTCAGCTGAAAGGCTGGCGCTGGGTTCAGCTCCGCGTGCTACGGCCCTACCTCCCGCTGTGGTTCTTGTTGCTCGCCGCCGTGGTGGTCGTTGCCGACTTGGCCGACAACGGCTGGCTGTGACTCCGCAAACTAGCGAGGCGGAACGAGCAGCTGCGGGTCGACCCGCGTGTCCAGCCAATTCATGCGCCAGTCCAAGTGCGGACCGGTCGAGCGCCCCGTGTTGCCGAGCGTCGCGATGCTCTGGCCTTGCTTCACCTCGTCACCCACCTTCACCTTGATCTTCTGCAGGTGCAGAAAGGACGACGTCAGGCCGTGCCCGTGGTCGACGATGACGAGGTTGCCCGCGAGCGGTATGTCCTTCTCGGCAAACACCACCACGCCCGCGGCGGGGGACTTCACCGGGTTTCCCTTGCGGCCGGCGATATCGATACCCCAGTGAAAACTCTTCTCCTCGCCGTTGAGGATCCGCTTCCGACCATAGGTTGAGGTGATCTTCCCACGGGCGGGCCACACGAAGCCGCCCGCATAGTGAGCTGTCTTGGAGACCTTGCCGCGCACCTTTTCGATGCGCTTGCGGCTCTTGGCGAGGGCGCGCTTGGTCTCTTTGTCCGGGTTCACGAACGCTTTAGGCAGACCATCAATCGCTTCAGGTTCGAACGTTCGGTCTTTCACATGGAGGATGTGGCGGATGGGTGGGGCACCTTCGAACCCGAAGGCGAGGAGCGCCCGAGGCGGCGCGTCTCTGCGGAAACCGAACACGAAGTCCCCCTCGTTGGAGACCGGGAGCTTCTTCTTGTTGAACCACACCTTCGTGCCCGCGGGAGCCCGACCGACGACGAGCCCTCCGTCGGTGACCTCCCCGGTGAGTACGACCCGAGGGTCCTGGGCGGCGAAGTAGTCCTCGTCGGCCCGAAGCTCGAATCCGATGGTCTTGGTCGAGCCGTCGCTCCCGGTCAGCGTCAGCTTTCCCTGGAGCTGCATATCGACGGGGAGCCCGGCGGTGAGGTCGAACCGAGCCCGGAGCTTGCCTTCTCCGTGAATGCTGGCGACCTGCATGCCGAAGGCCTGCGCCCCGGCAGAGGCCGCCCCCTCCTCGGTCGGCCTGAACGAGACGGTACCGGAGACTTCCAGCTGATGGCCGTCGACTTTGCTCGCGGTGTTCTCCAGACGCTGCCACGTCGGCACGCCGAAGACGTCGAGCTGACGTTGCACCGTCCAGTGCGCGCCTTTGCTGAGGCCTTCGTTGGGTGTCGGGATACGAAGGTGTCCTAGCGCGAGCCGGAGCGCTGAGGCCACGGTCGCAACGTGCGGGTCGGTGGCGCCGGGCCACGGCAGCGCCGCGATCGCGTGGAACTCATCGGTCTTCAGCGCGTGGGTGCTGGCCGGCTCGGTGGGCTGGAGTCCAGCTCGAAACGCGGACAGAAACGCTTCGTCCACGCCATCGGTCTTGGGCGTGTGGAGGGTGCGGGGCGTCCAGCGAAGGTTGGCGCCGTCGAGAATCTCGACCGACCCCGAGAGTCGGACCCGCGGCACGTGCAGGGCTTTCTTGCGCCCCTCGGTCAGCTTCACTTCGAGCACCAAGTCCCGCGCCGTACCCGGTGTGAAGTCGGGAACCGGGGCGGGGGGGCTCTTCGTCTCGCCGAGCCGGACGAGCGCCACCAGCGGTTCTTCTGGTTCTTCGATGACCGCGACGCCGGCATCGGGCTGGGCGGTCGCCGCCGGGGCTGGGGGCGTCGGCGTGGGGGCGGGCTCGACGGGGGCGTCGTCGCACCCGAGCAAGAGCGCGCACACCAGAGCGGGCAACCAACGTCGCATGCCTGCAGCATCGACCCTTGGCCCCGCTCCGCGCATCGCAAAACGCGATCGTGCCGGGGGTGTAGTCGCAACCACGACGAAGGCCGCGGTCTGGGGGACACGCGGCCTTGCGTTCAGACGTTTCGGGTTGGGGAGGCTCAGCGGCCGATGCCGGCGTACTTGAAGCCCATGCCCTCGAGCGCGCTTCGGTCGTACTGGTTGCGGCCGTCGATGAGCACCGGGTTCTTGCCCATCAGGCTCTTGATCTTGTCGAAGTCCGGCGACCGGTACTGCCGCCACTCGGTCATCAGCAGCAGACAGTCCGCGCCTTCGACCGCCTCGTAGGGGTCGGAGACGAGCTTGAAGCTGCCGGTCTGGTCCTGAAGATCACGCACGAAGTTCTCGCCACCTTCGGGGTCGTGGCCGCGGACGGTCGCGCCATCGGTGATGAGGGTCCGGGCAACTCGAAGTGCCGGCGCCTCGCGCACGTCGTCGGTGTTGGGCTTGAACGCCAGGCCCCACATGGCAAACGTCTTGCCGGCCACATCACCCACCAGGGTGCGAGCTTTGCGGACCATCAGCACCTTCTGAGCCTCGTTGATGCGCTCTGCGGCGGCGACCAGGCTCATGGAGAGCCCGTGCTCGCGCGCGGTGTTGATCAGCGCTCGCGTATCCTTGGGGAAGCAGCTTCCGCCGTATCCGGCGCCCGGATACAGGAACTTGTTGCCGATTCGGGGGTCCATACCCATGCCGGTGCGCACGTCCTCAACATCCGCTCCCACCAGGTCGCACAGGTTGGCGACGTCGTTGATGAACGAGATACGCGTCGCGAGGTATGCGTTTGCCGCATACTTCGTGATCTCGGCCGAGCGCGGCGCCATGAAGAGGATGCGCTCCGAGGAGCGGAAGAAGGGCTTGTACAGCTGATGGAGCACCTCACGAGCCTTCTCGTCGTCGACGCCCAGGACCACCCGGTCCGGCTTCATGAAGTCGTCGACCGCGGCACCTTCTTTGAGGAACTCGGGGTTGGACGCGACGACCACGTTGTGGCTCGTGGCTTCGGTCATGATTCGGGTGACGCGCTCGGCGGTCCCGACGGGAACGGTGCTCTTGTTGACGACGACCGCGTCGTGGTCGAGCTTCTCGGCCACTTGGCGGGCGGCTTCAAACAAGTATCCCAGGTTGGCCGACCCATCCGGGCCCGAGGGCGTTCCTACGGCCATGAAGATCACCTCGCCATGTTTGGCGGCTTCGCCGTTGGAAGTCGTGAACTTCAGGCGTCCTGCTTTGACGTTTCGTTCGACGAGTGCTTCGAGTCCGGGCTCGTAGATCGGGATCTGCCCGTCTTCGAGCATCTTGATCTTCGACTCGTCGATGTCCGCACACAGGACGTCATTTCCGTGGTCGGCAAAGCCGGCTGCTGCGACCAATCCCACGTAGCCTGTACCGATGACGCTGACCTTCATAGATGCGGGGACTGTACGGCAAAAGAAGGAGGGCTGCCACGGTGAGCGACGCGTCGAATGGGGACTCTGAACTGCTGACGTCCCCCCTCGAGGGGGCGTCTGTCGGGCGTCTGTTCGTCATCGGAGGGCCGATCTGCCTCGCTGCTGCGATCGTGGTCAGTCTCTGGGTCTCCTACTTGCACGTGCGTTTCACCGCGGTCGTGCAGGCTCCCGCTGCCATGCAGTCCGGCCGTCCCTTCGTGGTCCGGACCCAAGTGGTCCCCGAAGGATCGGCGCTCGTCCCTCCGCTCGAGGGCGAGGCTTGGATCGAACGAGACGGACAAAGGCTCGAGCTGGGAGCGCTGCTCTCGGCGCGGACCGATGGGATCATGCAAGCGACGGTGACCGCTCCAGCTTTGGAGCCAGGCCCCGCATCTCTTCACGTCGCGCTTCGCTCGGCAACCGGTGAGGGCATGGAGCCGATGCACGAGTCGGTGGAGGTCCTCATCGAGGACACCCTTGCGGGTCTCGAACCCAAGCCGATCGTCGCCGGGTCGACGCTACAGCACGGGGATGACTCGGAGCCACAGCCTCCGGGCGTGCGCATCGTCGTTCGGCCACATGGGAAGCTGCTCTCCGAGTTCGACAACACCTTGTACGTCCGGGTCACGAAGCCGGACGGCACGCCGTGGGTGGGGGAGGTGGAGGTAGCGCTGGTCAGTGGCGCCTACGGGGGAAGCAAAGCCCGCGAAGGCGTGACCCCGGTGCTGGCCCGCGGTGCCCTCGACCCGTGGGGTGTACTGCCGGTTCGCGGCTTGCTCTCTTCGGCCGTCCTGCGCATCCAGGTGCGCGTGCTGGGCAGTGACGACAGCCCGCTGCATCAACGCACGGTCCGCATGGTCAGCTTTGCCGGCGGCGTGGTGCTGCGGCCCAGTACGCACGCGGTCACCCCCGCGGAGCCGTCTGTCGAACTCAGTCTCGAGTCGCTTCGGCGCAAGCGGCCGGTCTTTGTCGACGTGCATGGCCCCGCCGGCGCCTGGATCTCCACCGTAACTCCACCACTGTCGGTCGGCGAGGAGCCCCGCCCCTGGACGTCGAAGAACGTCGCGCCCGGCGTTCTTCAGTTCGAGGCCTATCCAGCCCCGCACGCGCCCGGCGAGAGCACCGCGCTCGCCCGAGTTCAGGTTGTGGGCGGAGACCCTCACGCTCGGGCGTCACTCCTGCCCCTGGTGTCACTGCAGCGCGCTGGGCTGCATGCCGCTCGTGTTGAGGCCAACTACGACGCTGGGCTCGAGAAGAAATACTGGGCTGCGGTCGAAGACATCGAGCTGTCGCCCAAGCAGGTCGACGCCGCTCGCGAGTACCTGCTGGGCACACTTCCGCTGTCGGCGTATGGCCCCGAGGTTGCCCTGGTCAATCGCGAGCGGGTGCTCGGGGCAATGGCCTCCAAGAAACGCAACTGGACGATCGGGATGCGCTGGGTCTTGCTCGGGGGCGGCGGATTGTTCTTGGCCCTGATGACGCTGACGATGGTCCGCGCACATGCAACAGGAGCCGCGGCCACGGTCGAGGCGCTGGGTCGCGTCGGGGACGACGCTCGTGCCGACGCCGAAATTGCCGTGACGCAGGCGCAGCGAGCCGCATTCTTCCGGGGTCTTGTCGTGATCGTGGTCATGGCGCTGGCGCTTGCCGGCACCACGCTGATGCTCGAGTCCCTGTTGTGGGCGCACTGACGCGTGACCATGCTCGAGTGGAGGCTGCCGAGGAAGAATCGATTCGGCTGACGACGCCGTTGTCCGTCGGCCCGCCGCTGCGTTTCCCTCTTCAGTCGGCGGGTGGTCTTGGCAGGTGGCCGGGTTCTCCGTTGCGACCGTGTTCTCCCAGCGTCACGCATTGCTCGAGCGCCCGAGCGATTGAGGACGCTCGGCGTTCGTGATGTGACGGTTGCTTGCGCCCGGCGGGGTCTATGAGGCACACCGGGCGGGTGACGGCACCACGCGCAATGATCCTCGCCGCCGGATTCGGCACCCGCTTGGGCGCACTGTCGGAGCAGCGCCCCAAGCCGATGCTGCCCATCTGCGGCACGCCGTTGGTCCGTTGGTCGGCGCGGTGGCTGGCGCACCATGGCGTGCAGGACGTGACCGTGAACCTGCATCACCTCGGCGAGCAGATCGAAGCCGAGCTGGGCGACGGTTCGCAGATCGGGACGCGGGTGCACTACTCCCACGAGGAGGGCATGATCCTGGGGACCGGAGGTGGTCTGCGAAACGCCCGCGCGCTGATCGACGCGGGCGATGGCGAGCCCATCGTCGTGGTCAACGGCAAGATCATGGTCGACTTCGACCTGAGGGCTTTGATCGCGAAGCATCGGGAGAGCGGTGCGGAGGCCACGATGGTGTTGCGTCCCGACCCCGATGCGACGAAGTGGGGCAGCCTGCAGCTCGACGATGACGGCCGGGTCGTTCGCCTGTTGCAGGGCGTTCCGGATGCGAACCCCAGCGCTGAACCCACCTCCGAACCCCTCATGTTCACCGGGATCCACGTGTTCGAGCCGCGTTTCCTGGATCGCATTCCCCCGCAGGGGGAGCAGTGCGTGGTTCGGACCGCCTACCGCCAGCTGTTTCACGAGGGTCGTGGGCTGCACGGCGTCATCAGCGAGCACTATTGGTGGGAGCACTCCACCCCACAGCGCTACCTTCAAGGGGTGGCCAACGTGCTGGACGGCAAAGCGCATCTTCCCCATGCCGAACACCCCCTGCGAGGTGTGTCCGAAATGGCCACGGTCGACCCCTCTGCCGAGATCGCCGACCCCGTGTGGATCGGACCGGGCGTCACGATCGGGGCCGGCGCGCGAATTGGACCGCACGTTCAGTTGGGCGAGGGGGTCACCGTTGAGCCCGGTGCGGTTGTCGAGCGCGCGATCGCCTGGGAGGGCGCGCGCCTGTCCGGTGTCGTCCGCGACACCGTGGTCCCTTCACCCTGAACGCAGAACCCGCTCCGGGGCGAAAATGTCCCAAACCTGCGCGCCCGGCTCGACTCCGGTATCCTGACTGTGGATGGTCGATGGTGTGCAGCGGGAAGACGGCGAGTCTGCGCCCGATGGCCAGGTGCTGATCATCCTCGTGTGCTCCACGGATGATGTCGAGCTCGCCGACACGGCCGCCGCGGGACTTCGAACCCGAGGCTTCGACGTCGCGGTCATGGGGGCGGCCGAGGACGGAAGCGCCCGACTTGCTGAAGTCGTGCAGCGGTTCGAGCGCCAAGGCCTCTATGTTCTGTGCCGCGGGGGGCAGCTCGACCGTGATGGCGTCGACAGACTTCGCGGCATGCTTCGCACCGAGGAGGTCCCGTTCGGCCGTACGCTCACGCTTCCGACGAGCCAGGGCGGTGCGCGAGGTTTGGAGGAGCGCGTCGTCTCGGTGGCCCGTCGTATGGTGACCGGTCGCTTCGAGCGGACCGATGCCGAGGTCGCGGCCGACGCGGAATCACAGCCCGAGCCCGAGCCCGAGCCCGGAGTGGATCTGGGCGATGTCGATCGGTGGGCTGATTCGCTGGCACACGGCGCGGCGCCGAGCGCCGGGCTGGGCGAGGACCTGCCGACCCAGGTGGCCGCAGTGTCGCACCCCGGGATGGAGCCCGGCTTCGAGTCCGGTCCCGAAACCAATCCTTCGTTGTCCACCGGTGAGGACGACGACTACGAGCGGATCGACAAGACGCTGGTCACCCAGCATCCGATTACGTTTCCCACCGCCAGGGAAGAATCGTCTGCGCCGACGCCCGCAGCCGCACCCGCCCCTGCGTCCCCGCCCGCACCCGAAGAAGACGACATCGATGCGTCGGAGTTTTCCTCGGGGCCAAACCTCCGACTCGTCGTCGGTGGAGGAGTTGCCCTCGTGCTGATCATCGCGCTCGTTCTTGCGTTCTCCGGCTCCGACGACGAAGCCGACCCGTCCCCGTCCACCTCCGAGGCCGTCGCGGTTCGTGATGATGAAAAGCCGACGAATCCGGATGTGAAGCCTGAGGAGGCGGACGAGACGAACGTGCCGAGCGCTCCTGAGCCCGCTGCAGAGGATCCGGAGCCGGCCAAGCCTGCGGAGCCCGAACCCGCGGAGCCCGAACCCGCGGAGCCCGAGCCGCCGGTCCTCGATCTCGAAGGCGCTCAGAAGTCTCTCGGACATCGAAGCGCAGTCGATCCCGCGTTGCTCGAAGGCGCCGTGCTGTCCCCAACGGCTCCCGAGGACCGGGCGGCGATCGCCCAGGCTTTGGAAGACCGGGAGGTCCGCTCGTGGAACGCCTTCCTGATCGCCGGAGACGATGCGCCAAGCATGACGTTTGGCGACGCCGAGACGTTCTGCAAGACGCTCAGTGCCGGCGACATTTCCGGCTGGAGGCTGCCTTCGGTCGGAGAGCTGCTCTCGATCACCGGCGCCAAGCTTCTCGATCGCAAGGGCGTGTTCTGGAGCGAGACTCCCGGAGATGCGTTCGGCGACACCCGTCTTGTCGTCAATGCAAAGAAGGGCAGTACGAGTGCCGTGACGGTCGGTTGGGACGGCGCTCGGCCCGTGTGTGTGCGGGTTCGGGAGTGAGCCCACCCGCTTTGCGCAAACCCAAGGAAGCTGCCAAGCTTCGCAAACCATGCGCGAGCACGGATACGGTCGGTGGAGTGCGATTCTTCTCGGTTTCGCGCTGAGCGGGTGCGGTCGATCGGGCACTGAGCCCTTCGCCATTGCCGCCGCGGGCACGAGCGGTGGCGTGTCGACCGGGAGCGGATCGACCACAGACGTTCCGAGCTCGAGCTCCTCCGGCTTCCCGGCCTCGAGCACGAGTTCCGGTCCCTTCGGCTCGACCAGCTCGGGATCCTCCTCCAGCGGTAGCGACAGCAGCGGCAGCAGTTCCAGCGGCAGTAGCGGAAGCAGTTCCAGCTCGTCGTCCGGAAGTCCTGAATGCGACAACGGGGTGTGGGAGGGCAACACCAGCGTCGTCAGCGAGGCGGAGCTGGCTTCGCTCCAGGGGTACACGAGCATCACCGGCAACCTCGTTCTGTTCGGGATCGACGGTGCGACCGATCTCGAGCCGCTGCTGTGCCTCGAGTCGGTCGGCGGGGTAGTCGAGATCCGGCAGAACCCGGACCTCAACAGTCTCCAGGGGCTTCATCGTTTGCAGAACGTCGGCGGTTTCGTGCATATCGGGGACAACCCGCAGCTGCTCGCCGCCGGCCTCGACAGCCTCGAGTCCGTGGGCGACTTCCTGTTCATTCAGAACAACGCGTCTCTGCTTTCGGTGCTCGACCTTGGCAACCTCAGCTCGGTCGCCGGACGGTTGCGAATCTGGAACAACGACAGCCTGTCCTCGGTCGACGGCCTGGAAAATGTGACCGGGTCGGTCGCCGCGGTCGAGATCGGGGAGAACGCAGTCCTGGGCGACCTCGGTGGCTTGTCCGGACTGTCTCAGGTCGGCGGTCAGGTCATCATCGACGACAACGGATTCCTCTCCGACGTGTCGGGGCTCAGTGGCGTGACCGGGGCTGTCAGCGGCATTCGTGTCCAACGCAACCCACAGCTCGGCAACATCGATGCTCTGGCCGGCATCACGAGCGTCGGGGGATCTGGGGTTCGAGTTCAGGGCAACGCGGGTCTGGGCAGCATCGCGGGGCTATCCACCATTGGGGTGATCGGTGGCAACCTTTGGATCGAAGGCAACGCCGTCTTGCCCAACCTCGACGGACTGCAAAACGTCCTCGACGTGGGCGGTAGCGTCGTCGTTCGCAGCAACGCCGGTTTGATCGACGCCGATGGCATCGCCGGTCTGGAGGAGGTCAACTTCTGGCTCATCGTCGAGGGCAATGCACAGCTGGTGTCACTCGACTTTCCGCAGCTGCAGTCGGTGGGCGGCGTCGTGAGCGTGTCGTTCAACCCCTCCCTGCAGAGCCTCGGCGGTTTTTCACAGCTTCAAGACGTGGGCGACTTGCTACGGGTGCTGACCAACGCCTCGTTGGTCAGCATCAACGGTTTCGGCGGACTCGAGTTCCTCGAAGGGGACCTCCGCATCGAAGGCAACCCGCAGCTCTCCACGGTCAACGGGTTCAACTCCTTGGAGGAGATTCAAGGCCGCATCTCGGTGCAGAACAACCCGCAGCTGCTTCACGTCGATGGGTTGACCAACCTCGGATTCGTCGGGGAGCGGGTCATCTTCATCGAGAACGACAGCATGGTTCGCATCGACTTCCCCAACCTCGACGAGGTTGTCGGTGGGCTTCAAGTTCGAGAAAGCGACTCCATCTCCGACATCTCGATGCCCCTGCTCCAGACGGTCGGCGATTTCTTCTATCTGGGCGAGAACGCATCGCTGCAGAACGCGGGTGACTTCGGGTCGCTGACTTCGATTGCGGGGAGCTTCACGGTTCGCAACAGCGGCGTGCTCAACTCGGTCGCAGCCTTCACCGCACTCTCGGCGGTAGGAGGCAACTTCGAGATCTCCGGCAACCCCGCGCTCGCGACGTGCAACGCTCAAGCGTTGCTGCTTCAGCTCATCGTTGTCGGCGGAACGACCACCATTTCTGGCAACCTCGCCGACGCCTGCGGGAGCTAGTCGATGCCCGCCTGGCTTCGCGCGCGCGCCCGCCCGCTGGCCGTGTATGTGTTCACGGCGGTGGTGCTGGCGCTGCTCGCTGGGAAGTCGCTGACGCGGCCCAGCGCGAACAACCACTTCGTGCACATGGCGGACGGCTGGCTCGACGGGCGCTTGGAGCACGAGGGGAAGCCGCCGGGGTATTGCGACGCGAAGCGCCGCCGTGCGGGCGAGTGTCGACATCATCAGTACGATGACTGGGCTGTACTTCGCACCCTGGAGCTCCCAGACGGGCAGAGCGTGCGGGCGTTCCCGTGCCGTACAAAGGTCTGCCAAGACGCGCGCAAGACCGAACGTATCGAGACCTGGTACGTGACCGGCCAGGGATGGACGTCGTATCCGGTGGGCGAGGCTCGCCGCAAGGCACAGACCTGGTACGTCAGCTTTCCGCCCGGACCTGCCGCGATGATGCTCCCCGTGGTGGCGGTGTGGGGACTGGGCACCCTCGACGTCCTGCTCACCGTTCTTGTCGCCGCGTGCATCCCGGTCGTTCTGTTGGGTTTTCTCGACCGAACCCGCGGCGTGGACGAGGGCAGGGGGACGGAGCACTTGTGGCTCGTCATGGCCTTGGCCTTGGGGTCTCCGGCGTGTTTCCTCGGCGCGAACGGAAGCGTTTGGTTCACAGCGCAGATCTTCGGAGCCCTCGCGTTGACGGCGTATCTGTCGTGCGCGTGGGACCTGCACCGCCCTGCGTGGGCGGGACTATGGCTCGGCGTTGCGGTCGCGTGTCGGCCGACGATGGCCCTCGCAGTGTTGTTCTTCGGCTGGGAGTGGTGGCGCAGCGGCAGGCCCCTGCCTGCACTAACCCGGTTCGTGGGTCCGGTGCTCCTGATCGGCGCCGCGTTGATGGCCCTGAACCTGGCCCGGTTTGATGCGCCGTTCGAGTTTGGGCACCGCTTTCTCGACATTCGCTGGCAGTCGCGGATTCAGCAGTACGGGCTATTTCATCCGCGCTATCTGCTTCGGAACCTCGAGTGCATGCTGTGGCTGCTGCCCAAGCACGTTTGGCCGATGAAGGTCTCGCTGCATGGCAGCGCGTTGTGGGTGCTGTCTCCGTGGGTCCTGTTGGCCTTCGCCGTGCGGGGACGCTTCGCTCAGAAGTGGGGGCTGGTGCTCACGATGCTCGCCCTGATGGTCCCGGCACTGCTGTACCAGAACAGCGGTCAGATGCAGCCCACGTACCGCTTTGCGATGCTTTGGCTCCCCGTTCTCGTCGTTCTCATGGCGCACGGCGGGGCGTTGCGGAGCAAGCGCTTGGCGGTCGGACTGGTCGTGTTGTCGATCGCGGCGCAGAGCTTCGGCGCTTGGATGTTCGTCCGCAACAAGGGCAAGTTGTTCGTCACCGACCCGCTCGGTTGGCCGTTCGAATCCGAGTTCGACGACCGCTGACTTCGCACGGCCAGCGAAAAACGCCTTGCGTCCGGAGCTGAGCCGATCAAGCTGTCTTCCGGAGGCCGCCCCATGTCCGTCGAACGTCATCGCACCAGGGGAATGCTCCCGAGCTTCATGCTCGGTTTGAGCACGTTCCCATGGCGCGGGGTTTCGACGGGTGCGGGCACGGATGTGGCCTGGCGTAACCCTCCGCTCGACCGCCTCCACCAGCTCGACTGCTGAGCTGCCCCTCACAGGCGCTCGTTCTCAGCATCTCGCTGGGAACGTCGCGTGCTCGAATCCTTCACCGCGGCCCGTGTTCGCTGGGCGCCTCGGGGCGCTCGAGGGTCTGCGCGCACGCGTTTTGCCAACCACCCGCGTTCGATCGCCGAGCGCCCAACAACACTGGAGAGAGCCCGATGAACTGGACCAAGAACGAATACGACACGCTGACTAGCCGCCCGAACCGGGACGCGCAGTTCTACCTGCAACGCCATCGTCGGCGTCACGGGCTGTGCATGGAGAGCGGCGGTGGCCGTCTCGCCCGGTTCGGGAAAATCGCTCGGTACAAGCAAACCTCGGTGCATGAGGTCGTCGCCGGACGCTTGGACCGCGTCTACGAGGCTGAGTACAACCACTACGTGTGGCGCGTACGGCCGCAGTGCGCGTACTGCAACGAGCTGCTGACTCGCACCACGCTGACGCGTGACCACGTTGTCCCTCGAGCCGCTGGGGGTGGACCGGGACAGAACCTGGTGCCTGCGTGCGGTCCATGCAACCGGGCAAAAGCCGACCGGTCGCTGCTGGAATTCCTGGTGGCACGCCGTGCTCGGTGGCGCGCATCCATGAACTGACGCAACTGGTGGCGGCGTCCGAAGTTGGGTTCTCCCCGCATCGGACGTCGCCGCGCCCTTGTGTTCGCTGGCACCCTCGAGGTTGAGCGAGGTTGAGCGAGGTTGAGCGAGGTTGAGCGAGGTTGAGCGAGGTTGAGTGAGGTTGGGGGGTCGTCAGCCTTCGCTGATCTCGACCGAGTAGTCGACGACCATTCGGCTTCCCGACCACGAGGGGAACTTGGACTCGTAGACCGAGCGGCGCGCACAGGCGCGGACAATCGGTTGGTCGAGCTCGGCCGAAGGAAGCACGGAGACGGCCGAGACCTGGCCGTTGGGCTCGAGCTCGAACTGAAAATCGAGGGCCCCGGTCCCTGCGGCTTCGAGCTCGTAGCAGGCGGCGAGATCGAGACACTCGAACAGAGCGCCTTGCACCGTCAGGAGATGCTCGTGCAACTCGTGGTCTTGGAGGAAGGCTCCTCCTTCGGTGTGGTTGGCTCGGCGCTTCCGACTGCGGCGGTACTCGGGGATCTTCGAGTCGTCGAGCAGGGCCTCCATCGGGGGGATCTCACTCTGGGGAAACGGACACGCTGCTGTGAGCCGCTCGTTCGTCGTTCCCTCTTCGAGGCTGTGCTCGGAGATCGTGCGGCCGCCGAGCACCAGATCGTCGTCGCACAGGCCCAGCTCGCATTCCGGAATACCGTCGCAGGCACCGTTGGCACACGGATCTGAGCTCTTTCGGCTCGCGCAACCGGCCACCAAGGCCACAGCGATGGCGACCAGTCCTGCTGCGTGAGTCGAGGCACTGGTGCGCACTAAAACACCATAACAGGTCCGCTCGCGCGCGAGCGCTCCATAGACGCATCGAGCCAAGTTTCGTCGGACATTGTGGGCGTCGATCGTACCCCTCGCCGGCTGCGGCCGAAGAGACCGGGGCCGATGACCGCGAGCAAGACGGGTACGACACGGGGTCGGGTCTTCCGACAGCCTGTTAGAGTCCTCAGCCGATGCAGGACGACTTCGAACTCCTCGAACAGTGGCGTGCAGGCAACACGACTGCGGGGAGCCAGCTGCTGCGGCGGTACTTCGACAACCTGTACCGCTTCTTCTCCAGCAAGGTCGACGACGAGGTCGAGGACCTGATTCAGGGCACGCTGCTGGCGTGTGTCCGATATCAGAAGTCGCTCGAGGGGGTGGAGAGCTTTCGGGCGTACCTGTTCACGGTCGCTCGCAACGAGCTGTATCGGCACCTTCGCAAACGGGCAAAGCGTGACATCGTCGACTTTGGCGACACGTCCGTGATCGCGCTCGGCGTTTCGCCGACGTCCGTCGTGGCACAGCGGCAGCAGCAGGCACGACTGGTCGCAGGCTTGCGCACACTTCCGGTGGAGTTGCAGTTGGTGCTGGAACTCCACTACTGGGAAGGGCTCAGTACGGCCGAACTCGCGGGCGTGATCGAGGCGCCGCAGGGGACCGTCAAGAGCCGGCTGAGGCGTGCGAGGGCTCTGTTGGCCGAGGCGATGCAGGCGGCGGAGGGTTCGGTCGTCGATCAGCTGACGAGTCGGGACGTCTTGGGCTCTTGGGTGCAGGCTATCCGTGAAGCCGGGCGCGGAGACGACTGAGCACACCTCACGACCGGGGCGCCGTGGGTTCGGGTCCAGGAGCAGCCGCTGGACGGAACCTAGGCCGCGCGGCGTTGTCTCTTCGGCACAGGCCCGCTCATGCCGAAGAAAAAGAAACGCGTCACGATCCCGCAGCTGGATGTCGACCTCATCCCCGTCCTCAGTTGTATGTTCCTCCTCATTCCCGCCTTGTTGCTCGCCATGGAGGCGGCGAATTGGTCGTCAATTCCCGTCTCTCCTCCCAGGTCCGTCGCCCACGGGGAGCCGGGGCAGGACACGGACGAGCTGCCTCATCTTGCGGTGCAGGTACGAGAGGATGGCTTCGCGGTGAGCATCGGACGATGCGACGGCTGCGGAGGTCCCCCGGATGTTGTCGGGCTCGAGGGCGAGGATGGACTCGATGGCTTGCGGTCCGCCGCAGCCGGCATCAAGGCGAGCTACCCGTCGCTCGAGACCGTCTCCCTGAGCGCGGAGGGGACGATCCCGCTGCAGACGCTCGTCGAGACCATGGATGTGCTCCGCGGAAGCGAGTGCTCGTTGCTCCCCGGCGAAGTCGGCTCCAACTGCCTGTTCCCAGGCGTCATCATCGACGCCTGAGGCCCGGAGCTATTCGACGACGCGGTGGATGTACAAACCTGCCGCGGCGTTGACGCCGTTCTGATCTGCAGCGCCGGAGCGTTCGAACGTGGAGTACTCCCCATCGTCGTCGAGGTCGCCGAAGGCTTGGGCGGTGAACTGGCACTCTCCGTACCCGGAGTTCGAGTTGCTCGAGATGTAGTCGTAGTGGAAGAAGTGCCCCTGCTCCATTCCGAAGTTGAGGGCGTTCCACATGGGGTTGGCGCCCCACTCGTCGATGTCGTAGACACCTGCACCGCCGCCACCCTGCCCAGGGACGCAACGTCCGCTGGGCCCGTCGTTGCAGTTCACGGCAGGGGTGAAACCTGCCGCGCCGCCGGTGGGGGAGTTGCTCGGATGTGGACAACGGTGGGTGGCACCGTCCGCCATCGAGGCACCGTCGTTGATCTGTGAGACCTCTCCTCGGTCCACCCGGTCGCTGGTGAAGTAGGCGTTGGTGGCGTCGAACAGTTTCGCCAGCTGCCCGCTCGCCTCCGCGGTCTTCACCCGACGGATGTAGAGGGTCAGGGTTGGAATCGCGATCGCAGCCAGGATTCCGAGGATCGCCACGACGATCATGAGTTCGATGAGCGTGAATCCGCGTTGGCTACGAGATCGCATGGTCATTTACCTAGCAAGACCCACGGCGGTACCGGCCCGTAGGTGCACACCGCCTCAATGCACCTTTCCTGCCTATCAAAAAAACAATGATCTTCGGCTTGCCGGCTGGAGAGGTCAGGCCTGGGCGACAAAAGGCGGCCCCCGGGTGCCGCAAATTGGCACGCCACAAGCGCACCAGAAGCGCGCTTCCGCCACCTGGATTTCGATACCCTTCGGGCAACTTGGCTGCTGACGAGTCCAGCTCTCGCGTGGTCGCACTTGAACCGACCTCTTGGGCGCAGTTGCTGTTTGCCCTGCTGTCGCAGCGGTTCTCCGGTCGGGCGGAGCTCGACCAAGGCGACGTCCGACGACAAATCGTCTTCCACGGCGGCTTCGCTGTGTGGACGGACTACGACGTTCCGAACACCGGTGTCTCGGAAATCCTGCTGTCCGCGGGAATGCTCGCGCCCGGTGAAGCGGAGCAACTGCGGAAGGATGCGCCGCTGGACAGCCTCGATGCGCGTGCCGCCGCGCTGTCGCTCGGCCTCGTCGATGTGGAGACGCTGGGCATGGCGCTTCGCGACCAGTGCGAGCAGCGGTTGGTGGCAACCGCCGGTCTCAGCGTTGAGCTCACGTTTCACGATGAGCCCAGCCTCGAAGCCGAGGTGCTCGAGGGCTTGACGCCCGCCCGCACGCTTCGAGCGATCAACTACGGCGTCCGAGGGCACTGCAGTCCCACGCAAGCCGAAGAGGCGCTGGAGCATCTCGAGGACACCGATCTGCGGATCAGTGCGTCCTACTCGAAGTACAGCGGCCGCTTTGGCTTCGACAGCGGTGAGCAGTCGACCCTCGAGTTGCTCGAAAGCCGGCGGTCGTTCGTCCTCGACGATCTGATGCAGATCTCGGGGCTGGATGCGGTTCGTGGCATCCAACTTCTGTACACGCTGTGGGCGTGCAACATGTTGGTCGAGGCAGGTTCCGAGCCGGACCTGCCGGTGGAAGACAACAGCCGGGGTGGCCATAGCGAGCGGTCTTTGGTCCAAGACCTCGTCGTGGGAAAGATCGCGGCGGGGGCACCTCCGTTCGACATCTTGGCCCTGCCCAAAGACGCCACGCTACGCGACATCGACCGGGCGCTGGCGGACCTCCAGAAGAAGGTCGAGGGCGAGGACGTTACGGCGACCTTGGAGGATGTGCGCACGGCGGCCCGCGATGAACGACGGCTGTCCTCGCGCACGATCGCTCGCAAGGCGCTCACGGATCGTCGCTGGAAGCGGGCGGTCGCGACCCTCGAAGATCTCAACGTTCTGGAGCCTGGGGAGGTTGGCGTCGAACTCGACCTCGCGTGGTCGGTGTGGAACGACCGCGACCGTCAGGGCGAGGGCCTTGCTCGCGAGCTGGACGACGCGGTCGCGGCTTGTGGCGAGGAGCCGGATGCGATCCGGGCGCGCTCACAGTTCTATCGTGGTCATCTCCGCAAGCATCAGGGTCGCAAAAAGGAGGCGCTGAGCGCCTTCGACCGAGCCGCGGAACTCGATCCCAGGTTGCTGGATGCGCAGCGGGAGTCCCGTGCACTTGCGGGCGCCCCCGAGACGACGAAATCGGGAAAGCAGTCCGTCAAGAAGGACCGCGCGAAGGCGCCACCAAAGAAGGTCGAAAAGGGCCCGCGGTCGAAGTACCTCAGCGGCCCGTGGCCACTGATCTGGGGCATCTCGGGCCTGCTGATCCTCGCGCTCGCCGTGGCGCAGATCATGTTGCGGCTCGACGTCGACTACTAGAGAGACGAACCGCAAAAACACGGGTGTCAGAGTGCGTCTGGGGCCAGTTGTGGCCAGGAGGGAGGCCGAAGCTGTGTTGGGCACACCGCGAGCGCTGAGCGACGCCGCCACAACTGGTCCCAGGCGTGCACTGGCGCGCGTGTTTTTGCGGTTCGTCTCTCTAGCGCGGAGCTCCGGACGTACTTCACCCCGCGGCGCCGGGGAGTCCGGTGCGCGCGGGGTGAAAGACGAACGACGCTGGAGCTAGGCGGTCTTGTCTAGGTGCACGTCCATCTGCGGGAACGGAATGCTGATACCAGCACCGTCGAGTGCTTCTTTGACCGCTTGGGTGCCGCGGTCCCAGACATCCCAGTAGTCGGAGGTCTTGCACCAAATCCGCACCTGGAAGTCGACCGAGGACGCGCCCATCGATGCGAGGAAGATTTGGTGTCCCTTGTCGATCCGACCCTCGACGGAGGCGGCGGCCTTATCGAGAACATCGCGGACCTGCTTGAGGTCGGCGCCATAGGCCACGCCCACGTTGATGTCGACACGTCGTGCGTCGTGGTGGGTGACGTTGACGATGTTTCCGCCGATGACGGCGGAGTTGGGAAGAATGACGCGCTGGTTGTCGAGGGTGTCCAGAGCGGTCACGAACAAGCCGATCTCCGCGACGACACCTTCTTGGCCACCGGACTTGACGTAGTCACCAATGGAGAAGGGGCGGAAGGTCAACAGCATGACCCCGGCCGAAAAGTTGGAGAGTGTCCCCTGGAAGGCGAGTCCGATCGCGAGGCCTGCCGCACCGATGACTGCCGCGAAACTGGTGGTCTGGACATCGAAGATTCCGAGCAGCGCGATGACCGAGAGGATGATCAGACCCCAGCGGGCCAGCGAACCAAAGAACAAGGTGAGCGCTTCATCGAAGCTGCGCTTCTTGAGGTTGTTGACGACCAGCTTCTCGACCCACCCGGCGAGGCGGAATGCGACCCACAGACCGATGAAGACGCCGATGATCTTGACCCCGTAGTCAATGAGCGTCGGGGCCATGTTGGTGACGAACTCGTCCATGTCGGCAGGCGTCTGCGAACGGCGTACCAGGCGTCGTGGCATCGTCCGCGGCCCGAAAGGCGCCCGACTTCGCATGTTTGGGCGTGTCGCTGTGTCGGTTGAACTGCGATGTTTCGGGGCGTTCTGCCCCGAGAGGCTGCAACTGTGGCCGGGAGACCCACAGACGCGACCCGATGTGGTCTTGGGCCGCGCTATCATCGGTGCCGATGCGGGGCTGCGCAGCTGCGGTGATCGGGCTTGGGCTCTTGGCCTGCGGATGCGCGGATTCCTCCGCCGAGACCGCCACGAGTGGGTCGTCGTCGGGGACGAGTGGCACGACCTCGACGGGGGCGACAGGGAGCCTGACCGACGCCGATACAGGAGTCGTTCCCCCAGGGTGCGGGGACAACCTGCTCGACGACCCTGGCTTTGAAGGGGGCACCCCGAACCCGGTGTGGGATGAGGACTCCCCGCTCTTCGACACTCCGATCTGCGATGCGAACTGCACCGACGATGTTGGCGCGAACCCGTTGACCGGGAGTTGGTGGGTCTGGTTCGGCGGCGTTGCGCGGGCCGACACGCCGAGCGTGCGACAGGACGTGGTCATCCCCGAGGGCAACGCGATCCTGCGCTTTGGGTTCTCCATCAACGCCGGGTCCGGGACGGGCAACGACCTGTTCTCGGTCGTGCTCGATGAGACGACGTTGTTGTGGCAGGTCTCCGACGCAAACGTGGACTCGTACGGAGGCTGGCGTGTCGTCGAGTTGGACGTCTCGAGCCACGGCGACGGGGCCGAACACGAGTTGTCGTTCGAGGCCACGCTCGCTGGCGTCGGGTTGACCAGCTTCTTCGTCGACGACGTCGAGTTGCTGCTGTGTGAGCAGGAGACATCGAGCAGCTCCAGCTCTTCGGCGACAGGCGAGGGGACAGGCGGCGCGGCGTCTTCGTCCGGGTCCACTGCGACCTCGGGCTTGTAGTCCCGCCGAGTCAGGACGGCCCGGCGACTATTGCGAGTCGGAGGTTGCTGCGGCGTGCACGAAGGCCCGGCGGGCGCGGGCTTCGAGTCGTGCGAGGTCCAGCGAGGTTGCATCCGGTATGCAGGCCGGCACATCGACGGCCAAGAGCCAGTGTGGCGGCGCCGAGAACGATGGGGCTGGTTCGACGCGGGTCGCCTGCGACGCGAGGCGGCAGAGATCGATCGCGCCAGACTCGTGGTCGTACCAGTCGTAGCCGTGGACCGCGCCGGGCTGCGATGCCTTCGTGCCGCGGTGTTTCATCGATCAGCCTGCGTAGCCATTCGGGTGGTCGCTGTGCCAGGCCCAGGCGGTCTGGACGATCGCCTCGAGCGTCGGGTAGCGTGGGGTCCAGCCGAGCTCCGCTTTGATCTTCGTGGAGTCCGCACTCAAGGCCGGAGGATCGCCGGGGCGGCGCTCACCCATGACGTGGGGAATGGCGTGGCCAGTCACGCTGCGGGCGGCTTCGATCACTTCCATCACGGAGAACCCGGTGCCGTTGCCGAGGTTGTAGATGCGGCTGCGCTCCTCGAGGGCTCCAAGCGCAAGGATGTGGGCCTGTGCGAGGTCGATCACGTGGATGTAGTCGCGAAGACAGGTGCCATCCGGGGTGGGGTAGTCATCTCCAAACACCGTGATCGAGTCGCGGCGGCCCTGGGCGACCTGCAGCACGAGCGGGATGAGGTGTGTTTCTGGGTCGTGGTGCTCACCACGCTCGGGGCTGGCGCCGGCGGCATTGAAGTAGCGCAAGAACGCGTAGCGCATGCCATGCACCTGCGCGGCCCAGTGGAGGATGCGCTCGAGAATGTGCTTCGACTCGCCGTAGGGGCTTCCGGGGGCGATGCGCTCGGTCTCATCGATCGGGACCGTCTGGGGCTCCGCAAACAAGGCGGCCGTTGACGAGAGGATGAAGCGTTTGACGTCGTGCTCCACCATGCTCTCGATCAGGTTCAGGCCGTTGCGAACGTTGTCGCCGACGTACAGGAACGGCTTGCGCATCGACTCTCCGACCTGGGACCGGGACGCAAAGTGCATCACCGCGTCGGGTCGGTGCTCGGCCATGAGCGCGTCGACGGCGGCGCGATCGGCGAGGTCGCCGACGACGAGCGTGGCCTTGGGGTGGACCGACTCGCGGTGTCCCAGCGAGAGGTCATCAAACACCACGACCTCCGATCCGCTCGCCACCAGCTGCTCGACGGTGACGCTTCCGATGTAGCCGGCTCCCCCGGTGACGACGACCTTCATGTGGCGCGCATCGTAACACCGCACCCGTGGTCTCAATCCGCGTGGCCGGTCCGCAGAGGTCGTCCAGAGCGGGGGGGTCGCGACGACCGCCTTGGCAACGAACTTGGGACCACCACCGGCGATCTTCGTGGGTTAGCGCAATCTCTGCACTGCGGAACGCCAACACACAGCCACGCTCGTGACGCCGCGGTGATTCGTCGCGATTCGTGGGCATCCCGCGCTTGAGCAGGGACGGTCCTCGGGATAGATCGGGCGCCTAGATGGAACGTCTCCAGCGTATTTCTTGGGCTCTCTTGTTGGTCGCCGCCGGTTGCGGCGACGATGTCTCCAGCGCCTCCGACGGTTCCACCGGCGGTGGCGAATCGTCGACCGGTGACACGGTCGATCCGACGAACGTCACCACCACGATCGACCCGACGACAAGCACGTCGACCTCCTCGAGCACGAGCGGCGATCCGGACACCGGTTCGACGACCGACGAGACCACCACCGGGCCGACCACGGACACCGACACGGACTCGACCACCTCGACGACGGATGCCGAGACGACGGGCACGACCGGCGACCCGGTGGATTGTGGGAACGACATGCTCGACGGACGCGAGGCGTGCGATGGGCCGGAGCTCGATGGAGCCACCTGCGTGACCCTCGGCTTCGCCAGCGGCGACCTCACGTGCGCCGACGACTGCACGTTCGACACCGCGGCCTGCGACAGCTGCGGCAACGCGGTGATCGACGATGGGGAGGACTGCGAGGGCGACGACCTGGCCGACGCAACCTGCCTGAGCATCGACATGGGCTTCACCGCCGGAACCCTGGCCTGCGACGCCGCCTGCGGTTTCGACACGGCCGGCTGCACCAGCGTGCCGTTCCCCGCCGCCGGAGAGGTGGTCATCAGCGAGATCATGCCCGACCCGACGGCGGTCGCTGATGCCGACGGAGAGTGGTTCGAGCTGCACAACCCCAGCCCCACCGAAACCTACGAACTCAGCGGTTGCGAGGTCTCCGGGCAGGTGGGTGAAGAAGTCATCTCGATCGCCGGCGACCTCGTCATCGCACCTGGGGCGTACCTTTCGTTCGCGCCCGAGAGCATCGTCGACCCAGGCTTCGCGCGGGACTATGCGTACACGGAGAACTTCTCCGTCTCCAACGGGGGAGACATCATCACGCTGAGCTGCGACGGCGTCACCGTCGATACCGTTGACTACGATGCGTTCCCCCCCGAGGCCGGCGTCAGCCTCAACCTCGATCCCGACTTCTTCGACGCCGCCGCCAACGATGCCGCCGAGAACTGGTGCCCCGGCGTGAACGTCTACCTCGACCCGGATACCGGCACGCCTGGTGCCGCCAACGCCGAGTGCCCGATGCCGACCGTCTACACGATCGACTTCTGCCGCATGCAGTCTCCGAACACGATCGCCGAAGACTTCGGCACCACGGTGGATGTGTTCGGTCGGGTCTACGTCGAGGGGCTCACCGACATCAGCACCGCCAACGACCTGGCGCCCGAGCTGAGCGCCCAAGTTGGCTACGGCCCTGATGGAACCGACCCCGCCGTGGATGCGGGCTGGACTTGGATCGACGCGACGCCGAACGGCGGGTACACCGCCGTCGCTCCCGAGGAGAACAACGACGAGTACGTTGCGTCGCTGCTCGTGCCCGAGCCCGGTGAGTACGACTACGCGTACCGCTTCTCCGGAGACAGCCAGGGGACGTACACCTACTGCGACGGCCAGGACGCAGGAAACTCAGATGGCTACCAGCTTGCGAACGCGGGACAGATGACCGCGACCGGAGAGGTGCTTGCTCCCGACAGCCTCATCATCGCCGAGGTCTACTACGACGAACCGGGCACAGATGGAGGCTTGGAGTGGGTCAAGCTGTTCAACGGCACCGGCGCGGACATCGATCTCGCCACGTACTCGCTTGGTCACGGCGGTTCGAACTACACCTTTGGGACCTATCAGCTCGCGGGGACGATCGCGGCGGGACAGTGCTTCGTGGTCGGCGGCCCGGACGCGAGTGCGGACAACGGCTTCATGGGCGTACCCGCGTACGACCAGGCTGCCATCTTTGGGCCGAACAACATTCAAAACTCGGGCAGCACGGCAGACGGGGTGGCGCTGTTCAACGTCACCGCGGATGCCATCGCGTCCGACACCACGCCGATCGATGCAGTGGTCTACGGTGGAAACAACGGGAACGACCTCATCGACGAGACGGGGACCGCGCCCGCTCCTGATGTTGGTGACGCTCCCAGCGGCGACTCCATCGGGTTGCAGCTCTACGGGGCGTGGGCGATTCAGGTCGACCCCACGCCGACGGTCTGCCAGTTCGCCGACTAGCGCGTACCGCTCGCCAAGCCGCCGAAGCCGTGTTGCCTCCCGCAGCGCGGCTTCGTCGTTTCAACGCCACACCAACCGGTCGGCGACGGCCAGCCCATGTGCCCCCGCTCGCTTGCACGCACCTGCGAACCCTGAAATCCTGCGGCCAATCCCATGCGTCGCATCCTCCTCATCGGTCTGGCCTTCGCAGGGACGGCCTGCCTGACACCACCGCCCTCGACCACGCCGACGGACGCAGGTGCCGCCGCAACGACGGACGATGCAACAGCGCCCAAGCGCCTGTGGCCCGGCGTCTCGCCGAAGGATGCGTACCCGATCGGGCAGACTCGGGCGTTCGAGTTCGTCCAAGCCGACCGACGCATCGGGCGCTCGTGGGGCCGCTACGTGGGCACCATCGATGGCGAACCCAACCATCATCGCTTCGAGACCCGTATCGAGCTGGAGCTGCCCGGCCGCGAACCGCTCCGGTCCTCGGGGGAGCTGATCCTCGATGATAGCGGCGCGTTGGTCCGTGGGTTTGAGCGCAGCAGCGCGGCGGAGCTGACGTTTGTTCGGGACGGCGACACGCTGCGGATCTCGGACGGAAAGACGACGAGCGAGGTCGGCTACGCACCACAGACCGCACCGACGGGCGTGATGGCGCACTCGGCGATCCTGCATGAGGAGCTGCTGCTGCGGCTGCGGCCGCTGGACGTCGGGACCCTCGAGCTTCGACTGCTCTCGCTGTCGGGGGGCATCCCTGCGGAGTGGACCGGCAACGTTCGCGAAGCGCAGGACACGATCGTGGTCGAGACCAACCTCGGAGAGCGCATCGCGCTGCGCGACGGGTACATCGAGTCGCTCGTGGTCGGGGCCAGTGACCTGCTGATCGCGAGCGTCGAGGAGCCCTGGCCGACGTGGGAGATATCGGGACCCCGACGACTGACGTACAGCAAGCCGGCCGGGGCGAGCTTTGAGCGGCGCGAGGTCGAGATCCCCGCCACGAAAGACTCGCCGATGCTCGCCGGCGAGGTCCTGGTGCCGCCCGGAGACGGTCCGTGGCCGGCGGTGCTTTGGGTCGGGACGACCGGACGCGAGGACAGGTACGGCTTTGCGGGTCCACCGCCCGTCGACCTCGGCGCACACGAGATCACGGACGCGCTCGCGCAGGCGGGGTTTGTCGTCCTCCGATTCGACGAGCGTGGGTTTGGTGGCTCGGAGCCCGGACCGCTGAGCTTCGTCGGTCAGGTCGACGACGCCAAACGAGCGCTCGGGATGCTCCTGGTCCAGCCCGAGGTCGACCCCGATCGCGTGCTGCTGATCGGGCACGGGGAAGGCGGCCTGCGGCAGCTGATGCTCGCCGCAAACATGCCGCGTGGGGTGGTGGGGCTGGGCCTGCTCGCCACGCCAGGGCGCCCCTACCGGGAGGTGTTTCTCGAGCAGTCCGAGGCCGCACTGGCGGACCTTCCGCCCGAGCTTCGGGCCGGGGCTGCCACCCAGCAACGACAGATGGTCGAAGCGGTCGAACGCGGCAGCGAGATTCCGCCGGAACTCGAGCGCGAGGCGCAGTGGCTGCGCGAGATGTTCGCGGTCCGGCCCGACAAGCTCTTCGCCCGCCTCGAGGCGCCGCTGTTCGTCGGGCAGGGCGACAAGGATTTCGAGGTGGATCCGGACAAGGACCCGATCGCGCTGCGCCGAGCGGCCAAGCGCGCCAAGGTCCGGGTCGAGCTGCATCGCTACCCGGATCTCGACCACCTGTTCAAGGCAGAGCCTGGTGAGTCAGGACCCTCGCGGTACCTCGAACCCGGCCGGCACGTCGACCCGGCGTTCATTGGTGACCTCGTCGCATGGGCGAAGGCCCGCGCGAAGGCCCGCGCGAAGGGATGAGTCACGGCGCGCCGAGGTCTGATGTTGGTGCCTGACAATCCAGGGGCACAAGACGCAGAAAAAGGCAGGCCACACGTTGTGGACCCGCCTTCGCGTCGCAACCCCGAAGGTGTTGCTTAGAAGTCAGCCAAGAACTGCGCGCGCTTGGCTTTGTACTCTTCTTCGGTGAGCAACTCTGCTTCGTAGGCGGCCTTGAGCTTGGTGAGCTTCTCCTCGAGCGAGCCCGGAGCGGGACCGGCGGCTGCCGGGGCGGCCGCGGGAGCTGCTTGTGGTGGCGGCTGACCTTGGGGAGGGTATCCCTGCTGCGGAGGGTAGCCCTGCTGCGGGTGATGACCCTGGGGATGATGACCCTGGGGCGGATAGCCTTGCTGGGGGGGGTAGCCCTGCTGCGGGTAACCCTGTTGCGGGTAGCCCTGCTGCGGCATCGCTTGGCCCATCATGCCGGCCATCATGTTGCCCATGCCGACGCCCATGCCCAGGCCCATTCCGGCCTGCATCACGCCCGAGCCCTGACCGGGCTGCTTGGCGGCGTCGCGCATGGCCTGCATGCCTTCCCATGCCATGGTGTTGTCGACACCACGAGCGGACTGCGCGGCAGCGGCATCGAGTGCTTTCTCGATTTCGGCCGGCAGCGAGATGTTCTCGACGACGAACGAAGTGAGCTGGATCCCGAGCTCGGCGATGTCGGTGTTGATGCCCTCGAGCACACCCTTGCCGAGCACGTCGTAGTGCGCGGCCATGTCGGCGACGGAGAGCTCGCTCGACGCGGCGGCCTTCGTGAAGCCCTGCAACAGCCGGCTGCGGACGTAGCCTTCGATGTCGTCGCTGGACATGAAGCCCTGCGTGCCGACGACCTCGTCGAAGAACTTGCGGGGATCGACGATCTTGAAGTTGTAGCTACCGAAGGCCCGGATGCGCACGCGGCCCGGGCGGTTGCCGACGGCAAACTCGGGGTCGCGGATCAGGACCGGCTTGGGCGTGCCCCACTTCTGGTCGAGGTACTGCTTGAGGTTGATGAAGTAGACTTCGGCCTTGTAGGGGCTGCTGAAGCCGTACTTCCACCCTTTGAGGCGGGAGAGAACCGGAACGTTCTCGGTCGAGAGGGTGTGCGTGCCGGGTCCGAAGACATCGGCGGCCTTGCCCTCGTTGACGAGAATCGCGGCCTGCCCATTTCGGCAGACGAGCTTGGCTCCGTTCTTGATCTCGTGGTCTTCGTCGGGGAAGCGCCACACGAGCGTGTAGTTGGTGTCGTCGAGCCACTCGATGATCTCGATGACCTGGCTCTTGATGAAGCTCATCAGTCCCATGCGTATTGTTCCTTCTTGGCTGGCGTGAGGGCGGGGGCGGTACTGGCTAGCACTCGTTGCTATTCCAGGGACGCGCGGGAGGCTTCTTGTTCGAGGTCACCGAACTCGGCGTTGGAGAGGCCGAAGGCGTCGGCGATCTCGCCCAGAGCGTGTCGTTCGGGCGAGCTGAACTCGCCGTCGGCCTTGAACATCGCGATCGCGGCCATGATGAACATGCGCCGCTGAAAGCTCGTCTCGAGCACTTGTGAAGCCTCATGCATCGAGAAGGCCGAGTCCTCCTTGAGCTCATCGAATGCCAGGCTGGAGCCCGACTCGTTGATGAAGTCACGGAGGAGGTCTTCCTCGCGCTTCTCCATTCCGTCGACATTGGCGAGATAGAAGAGGCCGCGCGCGAACAAGTCGGCAGCTTCTGTGGACAGGCCGCTGTTGGGTTCCGTCATCGTCGGGCGTGATGCTACGACGCCCAGCAGCGCATGGCCATGAACGGTGGCCGGCGCACCTACAAAAAAGCCCGCCGGGGAGGCGGGCCATGACGTGCGAGCGACGAAGGCCTACAGCGCGGTCGCTTCGACGACGAACTCGCGGTGGAACAGCACCTGAGGCTCGGAACCGGGGGCTTGGCCGGCGGCTTGTCCGTCAGCGGTCTGCGTCGAATCGGCGAGGACGTCGACCTCCCAGTGGCCGGACTGCTCAGGTGCGATGTCGAAACTGGTGCCAAGCATGAGCGCGTCGGTCGACAGCAGCGTGCCAGGGACTTCGACAACGAAGTCATCGTGGCGCCACCGGTAGATGACGCGGCTGCTGTTGAGCAGGCCATCAGCGCGAACGTGAAGATAGACGGTGCCCACGCCGGCGCTGAACGCCGCGCGGTCCTCCAGTGGGCCCTCGGCCTGGGAGGCCAGAACCGCCGATACCCGGACCGCCTGCGCGATCTTCTGAGGCTCGGCCGAGAGGGCCGCCTGCTGGACACCACCCCCCGCGTAGCCCCCGCGGAGCGTTCCGTCTGCCTGGAGCTGATCCGCCGTGATCGGCGCATCGACGCAGGCGCTCAGCCCAAGAGGGAGCGTGAGTGCCGCGATGAACCCGAAGCGGGCGCCGAGTGGGTAGAGAGCGGAGGCTCGCACGCGCCGCCATACAGCATGTTTCGTGCCACGACCTCGAACGCGCTCGATCACCGCGTTACCACGGGATCTGATCCACAAACGACACCAAAAACATCTCGTATGACATCAAACGTGACTAACCCGAACACGGGACGCCGCGCGTTATGCTGCGGGTCCATGCTGTCGTGTCTGCGTCGAGCCGTTGGCGTCTTTTTCTTCGGCGTGATGCTGCTCGCCGCCTGCAAGAGTACGGACGCATCGCCGTCGGTCCAAGATTCCCGCGAATCCAGCGCGGGGTCAGGCGGAGCGGAAACGCCCCCACCAGATCTCGCGGACCGCGCCTTCCCGCTGCTCGCGTGGGCGGTCCACATGGTGAAGACGGAGTACTTCGACCAGGACCGATTCGACGGGCGAGCCCAACTCCTCTCGGCGCTCACAGGCGTCGGGATGCACACGCCTGAGTTCTTCGCGGAGGTGCGCGGCGACTCGGTCGCACTGCGGGTGCGGGCCGCAAGCTCGAGCTTCGACATCGCCGATGTCCGGAGCATCGACGACGCTTCCGAGGCGCTCGAGGAGATGTTGGTCTTCGCGCAGACCGAACTCGATCTCGATCCCGAAGGGCTTCACGCTCTCGAGTACGCCGCGATCAACGGACTGCTCGCACCGCTGGACCCGCACACCATCTTGCTCACCCCCGAAGAGCACGCCGATCTCGGCGAGCGAACCCGCGGTTCCTTCGGAGGTATCGGCGCGGAGATCCGGGTGGAGAACCGAGCGATCATGGTCGTGCGCGTCCTGCCTGGCATGCCCGCAGAAAAGGCAGGTCTGCAGGGGAACGACATCTTGCTGCGGATCGGAGGCCGTTCGACGGTCAGCATGAGCGTGACCGAAGCTCAGGAGTTGTTGCGCGGTCCGGTGGGCACGCCGATCGAGGTGAAGGTGCGTCGCAAGTCCAAGTCGCTCGACGTGACGATCGAGCGCGCCGTGATTCGCCTGGCCTCGGTCACCGCCACGACGCTGCCCGGTGGCATCAGTCACTTCCGGATCTCGAGTTTCCAAGAGGACACCTCGCAGAAGTTACGGGAGGCCATCGACGCGGCGAGCGAAGCCGGAGCGCTCAACGGAATCGTGCTCGACCTCCGGGGCAACGGCGGAGGCCTGCTCGTCCAGGCGACGCAGATCGTCGACTTGTTTGTCCCTCGCGGCGAGTTGGTGATCGTGCGTAGCGTTTATGGGCGCGAGGTCGACGAGGCGACCGATGCGACGGCGGTCTCCGGTGACGTGCCGGTGGTGGTGCTGGTCGACGAACAGGCGGCAAGCGCCTCGGAGATCGTCAGCGGTGGGCTCCAGGCCTTGGGGCGAGCGATCATCGTGGGCCGTTCGACGTTCGGTAAAGGGTCGGTCCAGGTCGTGCGTCCCGCCTCCCCCTACGGCCGCGAGCTGGCCCTCAAGCTGACCATGGCGGAGTACCTCGTCGCGGGCGACAAGCGCATCCAGGCCCGCGGCGTCGTGCCGGACCTGGAGCTTCTTCCGGTTCAGCCGACCGGGCTCGAGCATGTGGTCCGCTACTATGACCTCGAACGGTTCGAGCGCGCACGCGAGCGCGCACGCATGGCGCACCACCCCTCGGCAAAGCACGAGAACCTGGACGCTGCGATTCGCACCCCGGATGCGCGGGTGCGGTACTTGGCGGGGTTGGAGCTGCCTCCGGACCTGAAGAAACAAGCGGACCTACCTCCGCTCATGCGTGATCCCGAGGTTCGGATCGCGGCCGAGGTGGCGAAGACGGTGCCCTCGCGCCTCGATGCGGAAGGGCGCCGCACGGCGGTCGCTCGGGTTGTGGCCTCGCTGACCGAGGTCGAGACACCGCGCATCGCGGACGCGCTCGCCAAAGCTGGCGTCACCTGGGGCGCGGAGGGGGCCCACGACACGCCGCTGGAAGCGACGGCTCGTATCATCACTCCGCTGCCGATCGAGGCCGGGAAGACGTTCGAACTCGAGGTCTCGGTGACCAACAAGGCCTCGGATGTCGCACACCGCGTGCATGCGATCACGGACTGCGAGCGGGAGCGCCTCGACGGCATCGAGGTGCTCTTTGGGGACATCGAGCCCGGGCAGACCCAGTCGCGCACCATCGAGCTGCACGTGATGCCCTGGTACGCGGACTTTGTCGGTGACCTCGATGTGCAAGTGCACGTGGGCGAACCCGACGAGACCCCGGATGCGAAGTCACGGGCGATCTTCGAGACCCAGGCGAAACCCCGGCCTGCGCTGTCGTACGACGCTTGGATCGTCGATGACCCCGAGCTGGTTGCCAAGGCTCCCCGTCGACCGGAGTCCGAGCCTGTGCCCGGCTTGCCGGAATTCTCGGTGCAAGGCAACGGCGACGGGATGCTGCAGCCGGGCGAGCGGGTGCTGCTCGCGTTTCGGGCCTACAACCATGGCGACGGGGACAGCCCAGACGTCCGAGCCTTTCTGAGGAACCTCAGCGGCGACCAAGGCCTGCTCGAGGAGGGGTTCGTTCAGCTCGGGGCGGTGCCGGTTGGGGAGTCCGTCTCGGGCGCGTTTGGGATCTGGGTCAAGCAAAACGCGGACCCTGGAAAGCCATTCTTGCTCGACCTGACGGTCGGAGATGTTCAGCTTCGGATGACGGTGTCCGACGCGATGACGCTGAAGGTCTTGTCCAACTCGGGCGAGCACACCACGCTGGAGCGTGCGGTCAAGGTTGAGGGCGAGGCACTGAAGCTACGCAGCGGAGCGCATGCCAGCTCGTCCATTGCCGCCGATGCGTCCACAGACACGGTGCTGTCGTTCGAAGGCAAGGTCGGGTCCTGGCTGTATACGGAAGCGCCGGACGAGCCCAGCCGTCGATGGTTTGTGGCCGAAGACCAAGGCGGCTTCACCGACCATGCCGCCGCACCGGGAGCGCCCAAGGGGCTCATGGCGCGACGCTTGGTCCGCCCGCCCACGTTGGAGGTCAAGCCAATTCCGCGCCGTACGACCGCGGCCGCACTCAAACTCGAAGGCGTTGCATCTCATCCGCGACACCTCCGCGACGTCGTCGTGATGGTGCGACCGCCTGGCCCCGGGCAGATCGACAAGAAGGTCGAGTACGTCGCGGCCGGACCCCAGGGGGGGACGCTCGAGTTCGAGGCCGAGATTCCGCTGGAGCCCGGGGGCAACCGCATCCTCGTCCTCGCTCGCGGCGATGGCGATGTTCAGAACTCCACCGAGCTGTGGGTCTACCGGGCCGAGGCCGACGGAGGCTGAGTGGGCTCGGGTCCTTGCGCTTCCATCGTGTCCGACGTTTCGGCGGTGGCCTCGTAGGCCTCCGCGATGATGCGCTCAAACGTTGCGGGCGCAGGGACGATCGGGTCGAGGGCCCGAGCCCGGCCGGACAGCGTGAGTCGAACCCGCTGCGGGGTGCCCGGTGCGACGGTCTTTGCGGCCAATGCCTCGACCCGCCAGGCGTCGACCCCTCGCGCGTTCAGTCCCTTGCGGATCGCTTCCGTTCGGGCGTGGGCCAGGCGGCCGTCGGCGGTGGCGTCCTTGGTCTTGGGGACGAAGACCGCGAGCTGGAGTCGTTCGATCCAAGGGTTGAGGCGCAGGAGCTCCGCGAGCTCGTCGAGCTGGGCGTCCATGGTCGCATCCACGGTGGCGGAGCCCTCGGCGAAGTGAAGCGCCGGGAGTAGCGTGCGCGCCTCGAAGACCTCGAAGGTCTCGCCTGTGCCGCCGGCCAATCTGCGGTCGGGGCAGCCATCGAGATCGCGATAGCCGTTGATGACCTCGGGGGCAGAGGGACACAGGTCGATGACGTCGGGCACCCCGTCGCGGTCGTCGTCGAGCTCCGGGCAGCCGTCGCCATCTTGGGTGCCGTCGAGGTCCTCCGCGACCGACGGACACAGGTCGGCCCGCGCCAGCACTCCATCACCGTCGGGATCGCTGGGCCTGGGCGGGAGCCGGGCTGGCTTCGTGTCCATCGAGGCCATCAAGGCCCGGTCGTGGTCCCGAGCCAGGGCGGCAGCCCCGGGGCGCTCACTTCCCTCGAACGCAGGCTCGGTTCGGAGCCGACGTGCGGGGGCGAAGGCTGCGCTGAGGCCGAGCTGCATGGTCGGCAGGCCGATCGACGAGAGCACCGAACCGCCTCCCCACAGCTGCATCACCAGACCTCCGCGCGTCTGCCAACGAAAACCGCCGCGAAGCGCGACCGGGCTGTCCGCGTCCCGAACCATCGAGGCCTGCCCATCGAGTTCGGCGAACAGGCTGAAGGCGTCACGGGGGGCGACGGGGACCCGAACCGCGAGACGCACGGGGATCACATCGCCGCCGAGTGCCTCGCCGTAGTTCACCTCTGGGCGGACCGAGTAGCCCACGTTTGTTGCGACGACGACACCGCGCGGCCCTCGGTACTCGCCGAGCACGCTGGGGGTGTACGTGCCGCCGCCGTAGGTCGTCAGTGCATCCTCGCGGCCGGAGGGGATCGTCGCGTCGAAGCCGACGCCAAGCCCGAACCCACGCCGAGGCGTTCGGAGGATCGTTCCCCGAGCGCCGAGCCGGACATCGCCCACCGCGGCGCCGGGCAACGTGACGAGGCCCCCGCCCTCGATCGTCACGCCGCGTTGATGCAGCACCATCGGGAGATCCATCTCGAGTTGAGCCCAGTTCGCGATGCCGAACGCGACCAGGAGATCTGTCTGCAGGCGCGCGTCGACGGCGGGCCCGGTGTCGGTGGTCTCGAAGCTGCGCAGGTAGGTCGTCGCAACCCCGGCCGAGGGCGTCCAAGCCGGCAGAACCTGGCTGGAATCCGTCGAGAGGTGCCCGCTCACGCTCGCGCTGTGCCGGACGGTGTCACCCGGGGCCCCATGCGCGGGCGTGGTCCAGCCTGCGCAGAGCGCTGCGGCGACGACGAGCACTGCGACACGAGGGAGACCCACGAGCGGTGCATCGGGCACGAGGCGTGCCGCTTGAGGGTGGGGCGTTCGTGCGGCCGGAGACGGTCCGGCGCGGGGGATGCGCGGCCCGGTCACGGTCGGTGGGAACCTTTGGCGAGCAGGACGGTCTGTGGTCGTGCAAGATCCCGATGCGAGGTCCCGTGAGCGAGTCCAACGAGCACCCCGAAGACCAAGAGCCCGAAGAGTCCGATGCAAGTCCGCAAAGCGGCGAGCTCCACAATGATGACTTCGAGGATGACGACCTCGACGACCTCGACGCGTTTGGCGTTGACGGCGTCGTCGCCCAGATGACCGGCGACGAGCCCGCGGCACCCAAGAAACGCTCTCGCCCGGTCTGGGTGTCGGCCGTTGTGGTGCTGGCGTGCCTGTATCCGCTCATCAGCATGTGGGGAGACTTCCGGTTCTGGCTGCGGTCTTCGCAGCCCGAGCCTCTCGGGGATTCCGCGGCGCTGTTCCAGCCCGGTGCCGCCGCGCCCGACCTCGCCGATCGTTACGTGTCCGTCGAAGGGACCCCCGATGTGCAGTGGGCCACCGTGCTCACCAAGAAGAGCGGGGCGAAGGTCACCTACCTTCGGGTTCTCGAGGGCGGCGGTCGATTGTTCGCGGCTGTTCCGCGTCCAGAAGGCGATGCCGGCAAGACCCCCGAGTACCCCAGCGGCTTCACCGGCCGGGTCACGCGGATGGGTGATGCCGGCGCGTTTGATTGGATCGCTCGGCTGTACGCGCAAGAAGGCGTCACGCAGCTGTACGACGTCTCGGGCCAGACCGTCGCCGACGCCGTCGCGGCCGGGAACGCATCTCTCACGATGACTTCACAGGACGGCCGCAGTGTCGTCGCCGAGCCTACGGATACGATGCGCTTGGTGGCGCGGCCGCAGGACGCCCGCGTGTTGCTTGGCGTCGAGTCGTTCCCCAGCGCCAAGGCAGCCGACGCAGCCGTCGCGGAGCTTGGGTACCCGTACGCAGCACTCGGTCGAGGGCGCACCGACCTCCGTCGTTACGTCGTTCGACTGCCCGAGGCCGCGCGCGACGACGCTCGCAAGGCACTGCTCGCCAAAATCGAGGGGGAGGTTGACGAGAGCGACCCGAAAGAAGGCGTCTCAGTCTTCCCGCTGTCGGCGACGTACACCGCGGCCACGGGCGAGATTTCGCTCGAGGGCGACGAACTCGTGTTCCCCTACGGCGACAACACCACGGCGCCGGGGTACCAGGTCGAGGACGGCAAGCTCGTCGAGGCCAAGCTCGAGGACGGCCGCATGCGGATTCCTGTCACGGCGGTCCACGCGGCGCGGGTCGAAAAGCCGGTCTTCGTGGACCCCGACGGCTACCTGATCGAGGTGGGTGTCGAGCCCAGCTCGCAGCTCAAGTGGGGGATCCTGTGGTTGCTCGTCCTCGGGCTGGCGTTCACCAACGCAGTGGTTCTCTACAGCGGCCTGCGCCGACGCGCAGTGTGAGCGGACTTTCCGCGTGGGCGCCACGCTCGCGGGCCTGCTGGGCGTCTTTTGGACCCCGGCGGCGCCAATGGGCTACGGTCAGGCAGCCAACCCGTGGGCGAGGCTTCGAACATCACACTGCAGTTGCTGGGCGCCGGTGGGGCGTTCACGCGAATCTTCGGGACGACGTGCTCGGTGCTCACGCTCGCAAACGACGAGCGCTGGCTGATCGATTGCGGCCGGCAGGCTCCCGATCAGCTCCACGCGGCGGGTCTCGAGTGGCACGCCATCTTTGGCCAGCTCGTCACCCACGTGCATGGCGACCACACGTTTGGCATGGAGGACTTCGCATTCTCTCGCTTTTTCTTCATGCGCGATGGTGTGGAATCGGTTCGCAAGGGGGGACCACGTCCCAAGCTGGTCTGCCACAGCGCGGTGCAGGAAGAGCTGTGGGAGTCGTTGGCCTCGTCGCTGCGTTATGTCCCGCCGCCGCTTGCACCCAAGTCGGGCACGCTGGACACCTACTTCGAGACGATCGCTGCGCACGCGTCCGAGCCTCCCTGCGACAACCCTTGGCACCACGCCGAGTCGTTTCGCGCCGGCCAGCTCACCGTGCACACCACGGAGACCGAACACGTGCCTGGTAAACCGAGCACGGCGCTGACCATCGAGGTCGGTGACGGCAAGGTCGCGTGGTGGAGCGGGGACAGCACCGTCGATGCCGCCGCGCTGGTCGCCCTGGAGCCCCGGACAACGGTGTTCTTCCACGACTGTACGTTCGTGGAATACCCCGGCCAGGTTCACGGGTCGTTCGCGGCACTGGAGAAGCTTCCGCTCGCGGTGCGGAAGAAGATCGTTCTCATGCACCACGAGGACGATCTGGCCGATCATCGAGATCGCGCCGACGCCCTTGGCTTTCGGGTCGCGTTGCCAGGTCAGACCTACGATCTGCAAACCGGCCAATGCCAGCGAACGCTCGCTGACTGAACGCGGGCTGAGACCCTACGGCTGAGCTTCGTTTCGACCCTGGATGCGGTCGAAGAGCATCGGGAAGTTGCAGGGCTTGTGCCGTGCGTCCAGCTGATTGATCAGGATGCGGTCCATCGCCGTTCGGACGGCCCCCGTGGACCCCGGAAGCACGAAGACGAAGGTCCCGCTGCACAGACCCGCGGTCACCCGACTCTGAATCGTCGAGGTCCCGATCTCCTCATAGCTCAGCATTCGGAACAGCTCGCCGAATCCAGGAATGGGCTTGGTGATCAGGGGTTCGAGCGCATCGGGGGTGATATCCCGGTCGGTCAGCCCGGTGCCGCCCGTCGTGATCAAGACGTCGACGTCGGGGTCGTCGATCGCCTTCTGCATCGAGGATCGAACGCGGTCGAGGTCGTCCGGTACGATCTCCTTCCAGGCGATGCGATGGCCCGCGCCTTCGAGGCGCTCCACGGCCAGAGCCCCTGACGTGTCGGTCTGTTCCGTACGCGTGTCCGAGATGGTGAGGACGGCGATAGGCACCGGGACGAAGGTGTCGGAGACCATTGCGGCGGACGATAGCAGTCGCGACATGACTGTCAGGGTCGCGACGAGGATCGTGCCGTGAATGTCGCGCTACGCGGCGTTTTCCTCAGTCTGGGCTCAGAATTCCGATCTGGCATCCCTCGTGCTTACAGTGGGGCAGTCGGCGGAATCCGGGGGGCGGGCGAGTGCCTGGGGAAAACGTGCGACGGCTTGCTTGGGGCCTTGGGGCCAACACTTGGAGAACCGATGAAACGACTCTTTGCTGGATCGCTGATGACTGTCCTTATGGGTGCCGTGATGGTGGCTGCCCCTCAACCCGCCGAGGCGTGCGGCGGATTCTTCTGTGATGGAGGCCCGCAGCCGATGCCGGTCGACCAGACGGGCGAGGACATCTTGTTCGTCATGGATGGCGAGGAGATCGAGGTTCACATTCGCGTCGAGTACGAAGGAGAAGCCGAGAATTTCGCGTGGCTCATTCCATCGTCCTCGGTCCCCACGGATTTCAACGTCGGGTCACAGGCGCTGATCGATGCCGTGAAAGGGGCCACCGTCCCGACGTATGGGATCACCAACACGGCCGACGACTGCAGCCTCGACGACGCTGAGGGCTTCGGGTCCGCGGGGGCCGATGATGGGGCCGGCGGAACCGGCGACCCCACGGGGAGCGACTCCGGCGGAGGCGGTCCGGTGGTGCTCGCCCAGGAGCAGGTGGGCGCCTACGAGATCACCGTGATCGGTGAGGCCGAGGGTGGCGACCTCACGGCCCAACAGGTGTTCGATTGGCTCGAAGAGAACGACTACCAGCAGGATGAGTCCGCACTCCCGATCATCGAGGAGTACCTCGCGGAGGACCACAACTTCATCGCGATCAAGCTCACCGGCGGCGCCGATGTGGACGAACTCCACCCCATCGCGCTCAAGTTCGACCACACCAACCCATGCGTGCCACTGAGGCTCACCCGCATCGCCGCGGTCGACGACATGGATGTGCGGACGTACTTCCTCTCCGAGCACCGTGTCGTGCCGAGCACCTACAAGCACGTGTTGGTCAACGCGCTCAAGATCGACTGGACGGCCCAGGCTTCCAACTACAAGGAAGTCATCACCAAGGCCGTTGATGCGGACGGGGCGGACGGCCGGGCCTTCGTCACCGAGTACGCCGGACCCAGCAACGTCGTTCAGACCTCCGCGATTCACCAGGCTCAATGGGACGCGGGTGCGTTCGATGGGCTGGATCCGACGCTTGCGATGCAGACCCTGATGAGTCAGGGGCTCTTCCGCTGCGACTACGACTTCAACATCGACGCGGACGTCTGCTTTGGCCTCCACCCGCTCATCGAGCCGTTGGTCAACGACTTCTTGGTGCCCGACGACGTCGATCCGCGCGACTTCTACTCTGACCCCGACCAGTATGCAGAGCTGATCGATCTCGAGCGGTGGGCCGATGGTCAGGTGTTCGCGCAGCGGCTCGACGAGCGCGTCATTGAGCCCGGTCAGAACGCGGTCGACCTGCTGGCGACCCACGACTACCTGACGCGAATGTATACGACGATCTCCCCCTCGGAGATGACCGCCGATCCGATGTTCCATATGAACCCGGACTTGGATGAGGTCGACAACATCCGCACCGCAACGAACCGGCTGCTGTGCAACGGTGACAACCTGTGGACGCTTCCCGACGGGCGTGAAGTGTACGTCCCGGCCGGGGAGTCATGGCCCAACATCGGCGGCGACGACTTCTGGGAAGAAGAGGTTGACGAGATGCCGGCAGCCGGCGCGCCCATGATGCTGGTGAACAACACCGAGGAGATCGAGGTCGCCCTTCGCCGGTACAACACCGACGTCGGCTACAACGGCATCCCGCCCGAGCAAGGTGGAGACCTCGACGACTCGCCTCAGCCCGGTGTCGACGGGGACGGATGCGGTTGCACCACATCGTCGCCGGCCGGCGCGGTATGGTCGATGGCCTTCCTGTTTGGCATCGCGGCCCTTCGCCGTCGCCGCAGCGCGTAGCAAGAAGTCCGGCAACGAAGAGCCCTCCGGTGGTGTCACCGGAGGGCTTTCTGTGGGGCGCAGGACCGGTCAGGACGACGGGGGGAGGGCTCGCTGGGCGTTGTCGTCGGCTTCCATGAGTGCGTGAGAGGCCAGGGCTTGGGCCCGGGCCGCGGCACCGCGCAGCTTCGTGAAGTTGCGCAGGACCAGGACGGCGCCCAGAGCTCCGAGCCCCAGCGCGCCGAACACCAGCGTGGTGCTGAACAACATCCCCAGCGCGAGCATGGTGAGGCTGACCCCAGCGATTCCGGTGGCCGCAAGACTCTGCACGCCTTTGCCCGCTGAGGTGTCGACATCGACCCGGACGAGTGCACCACCGGCTCCGTCGGGGGTGCTGCGAATCTTGTAGGTGAGTCCGGCGTCGTCATCGACGATGTCTGCCGAGCCGTCGCCTTGCCCGTGACCACCGCGTCCCGTCTGTCGTTCGAGGGAGGTGCGGACCGAGGCGAGCGCGTCCTGTGGCGGCGCCGCGATCCTCGATTCGACGTGGGCGGTGGATGTGCCCCGGGTCAGCGCACCCACTGCACTCCCTGCGTCCTGTGTTGCTGGAAGGTCTCCCGCGCGCTCGGCCAATGCGATCCGCAGCTCCTGCGGTGAGATCCCAGCCTCGGCCGCAGCGTCGCGCAGCTCGTCGTCGGTGAGATTCGCCATCGCTGCGCAGCTTACCCCAGTGGCGCAGGCCTGCCCCGTGCGCCGATGCAGCGGGTGGTGTGGGGGAGAGCGGCGCTCAGGCGGTGGTTGGCCCGCCGACTCGGTTCCGGCCGTTGCGCTTGGCCTGATACAGGTTCCGATCCGACTCTTCGATCAGCTGGAGCCCGGTCTTGTGTCGCGCACCGTCGAAGGTCGCGACGCCCAGGGACATGGTCACCGGGATCTCTTTGCCGCCGTAGACGAAGCGGGTGGCCTCAATGAGCGCCCGCAGTCGGTCGGCGAGCACCATGGCCTCGGCGGAGTCGCAGTCCCGCATGATGATGCCGAACTCCTCTCCACCCACTCGGCAGAACGCGTCCTCGGCCCGCAGCGAACCCATCACGGCGGCGGCGAGTCGCTGAAGCACGTGGTCTCCAGCGGGGTGGCCGTGCGTGTCGTTGATCATCTTGAAGTGATCGACGTCCATGCTGACCAGCGACAGGTCGAGCTTGTGACGCTCGGCGTGCAGGAAGTCCTTCTCCATCTGCTCGGTGAAGAATCGCTTGTTGTACGCCTGGGTTAGCGGGTCCCGTGTGGCGCTCTCGTAGAGCTGCTGCTGGAACTGCTCTTCGAGCGAATCCTGGTAGGAGAACTTGAGGATGGTGACGGAGCCGACCTGGATTCGATCCCCGTCGCTGAGCTCCATCTGATTGACGCGCGTGCCGTTGACGTACGTGCCGTTGGTGCTGCCCCGGTCATCGAGCATGACGGTGCCGTCGTCGCGCCGGTGCATGCTGGCGTGGATGCGAGAGACGCCCTCGTCCTCGAGCCGGACATCGGCCTCCAGCGAGCGGCCGAGGTCGACCTGACCCACAGGCACTTTGAACATTTTGCCCACGGACCGACCCGACAAGACGATCAGGTACGCATTGACTTCGGCAGACGCCCAGCCCTCAATCGGTTGCCGGCGTCGGATGACGGTCTGTTCCTCGTTCACCCTGCACGGCCATCGTAGAACAGACTTCGCCGGCCGACCAGTGGGCGGCTTTGGAAACTCCGGGGCGTTCCCGCCCGCCAGGTCCGTGGTAGCCTACGAGGAGTGAGCGCCGGGGCTCTGGAGCAGCGTTTACGCGATTTCGTGGCCCGGGGTGTCGAGATCGTCGATCCCCGCCAAACCTTCATTGGGGCCGATGTGATCCCCGATCGGGTGCGACCGGGTGCGATACTGCATCCGGGCACCCGGCTGCACGGAGCCCGTACGTTCTTGGCGGAGGGTTCTGAAGTCGGCACGGAGGGGCCAGCGACGCTCCGCGATGCCGTGTTCGGCGTGGGTGCCACGGTGGCCTCTGGCTATGTGGAAGGGGCGGTGCTGTTTGCCAAGGCAAGCTTGGGCGCGGCGGCCCATGTTCGTCCGGGTACGATCCTGGAGGAGGAGGCCTCGACCGCTCACTGTGTGGGCCTCAAGCACACCATTCTGCTCAGCTTCGTGACGCTGGGCTCGCTGATCAACTTCTGCGACTGCTTGATGGCGGGAGGCACGTCCCGCAAAGACCACTCCGAAGTCGGCAGCGGCTTCATCCATTTCAACTTCACGCCATGGGGCGCGCGCGGGGACAAGGCGACCCCCTCGCTCATCGGTGATGTCCCGCGCGGGGTCTTCCTGCGGGAGTCGAAAATCTTTCTCGGTGGATCGGCGGGACTGGTGGGTCCGGGTCGGGTGGACTACGGCGCGATCACGGGGGCGGGGCAGGTGGTGCGTAAGCCCGTCGACGCCGGGCGGCTGAGCTTGCAGCCGATCCGGGCGCTCGACGTCGTCCGCGATCCCGGACACCTGGACCGAGCTGAACCCAGGGCCGGACGCAACGTGGCCTACCTGTCCAACCTCGTTGCGCTCCGGGCCTGGTATCGCGACGTCCGATGGGCACGGGCCCAGGGGTCGGAGCGGATCGTGGTCTCGGCCGGAGTCGAAACCCTCGAGCTGTGCATCGCCGAACGGGTGAAGCGACTCGGGGCGTTCCTCGCAGAGCGGGGGGAGTCGATGCCCGAGCTGCGGCTCGAGCCGGAGCTGGCCTCTCCTTTCGACGAGGAGATCACAGGCCCGTCCGACCTCGACCACGTGCACTGGGTGCAGCAACTCAGCGCGGCCAACCGCGACCGGGGCGTCGCATGGCTACGCGCGGTTGCAGACTCCGTGGCCGGCTGATCCCCTCAACGGGCGGGGGCGGACCGGTGGGGTCATAGGGAGGTTCGTCGTGCTCCCCTGCGGTCCAAAGCCGGACGAGTGGCGCGGCCAGGGGAACCTCCTTGGACCTGGCAGCCCCCCAGGGTCGCCGCATGTTCGTTTCACCGGTCAAGGACGAACCATGAGACGACACATCGCACTGAGTTTCCTTTCCGCCGCACTCTTCGTAGGAGGCTGTGGTGATGACTTCACTTCTTCGGGCTCGAGCAAGGTCGATTCCGACGAACAAGAAATGACGCTGGACCCCGATGGGGATGGCGTTGCTGAAGGGCAGGAGGCGGGCGAGTTGGCCGCCATGTCCTTTGAGCTGAGCGAGCCGCTGCCCGAGATTGCAGAGGCCGACCAAGGAGACGGTGTTCACCGCTCCTTCGACGCAACCGACGACTTCGCTTTGGAGAGCATTGCGGAGGCGATTGAGGTCAACGTCGCCAGCCCACGCACCGGGGTGAGCCTCTCGCTCACCGCCGACGGCATGCTGGTCCCGTCACCGCCAAGTGCACCCGGGGAGTGGAGCCTCACCCTCAGCGACGATCGCAGGGAGGTATCGCTGCAGTGGTACAACGAGGCTGCGGGTGGAACCCGGATTCAGGCGGGGCAAAGCTACCAGGTCGTGTACTCGCTCGCCACCAACTGCTGCCTCGAGAGCGTCGGTGAGACTGCGATCGAATTCTCGCTTGGTGGCTGAACATGGCCCACGGGTTCGCCATTGCGACCCTGCTGGGCGCTTGCCTGCTTGCCCCCGAGGTGAGCGCTCGAGAACCGGTCCATCCTGACCTTGGACCGGTTCGACATCGAGACCCACAGGGAGCGCGAACGCTGTGGCTGGGTCTGGATGCTGGGGGGGTCGTCTTGCCACGTCGCCTCGGCTTGTATGAAAACCGCGTTTGGACCGCTCACGCCACTTCGGCGTGGGCGGTTTCGTTGGTTCCCGGTCTCGCGATCGGAGGGCGCCATGGGGTGTGGGCATACGATGTCACGGGACCCGGTACAGCCGTCCGGCTGCGACTGCACCACCATCAACTCGAGTTGTCGGGGAGTCCGCTTTCCCGCTGGGGGAGTGTGCGCGCGCAAGACCGCTTGTTCGTCGGCGTGCAGACACATGCCGTCTTGGAGATGAAGGTCGACGGCGTCGAGCTGCACCCGGGCGGCGTCCGCGACACGCTGCTCGAAGTCGGATACGGGATGCATCATCCGCTCGCCCGCCGTTGGTCATTCGACTGGCGTCTCTCCGGGCGCTACGTATGGGTTTTTCTCAAAGCGCAACGGCAGGCACTGGCCGCCGCTCGTGTGACCTTCGAGCCCCGTCCGGCCCACGCGCTGTCCGCCAGCACGGAGCTCTTTGTCGTGCATCGGGACGAGGACGCACCGGGCGAGCAGGACCGGGTATCTGCGCATGGTGTCTTTCGAGGGCAGTACAGCTGGATGAGTTCGGCGGGAATCGGTCCCTTCGTCGCGGGCCGATTCGCGACGCATTTTGCTTCGGGAACGACTCCCGTGTTCGAGACTCGTGCGGCTGCCGTAGATTCGGTCTACGGGGACCTCACGGTGGGCCTGCGCGCGCACTGGTGATGCCCCCCGCGGCGGTCCGCGGTGTATGCTCCGCTGCCTGTTCGAGGGCTGGCTGCGGCATCTGGACGAACCAGACGATCCTCAGCTGGAGTCGCTGAGGCCTTCGGTTGGCTGATACCGCTGCAGATGGCCACGGAATACCTGTGCGCGACCCTGGGCTCGTGGCGTGCGTTGGGTGCTGCCCAGTTTCCTCTGGGGGGGTCCCCGCTGGCGCACGGGTTCGGCGTCCCTCTGCAGACGTTTCTGCTTGTACTCTGCTTCGCCGCGGTCGTGCTCATTCCCATGCCGCTGTGGACTCGCAGTCGCCGCGTCGGGAGGCTGCAGTATCTCGTGGTGGTGATCCTCGGGCTGTGCGTTCGGTTGGAGTTTGGCTCGGACGCGATGCGAGACCGCTTGGCCCGGTCGCTGCGCTGGGTGCTGGTCGTTGTCTTGTTCTACAGCGGTCTCCAAAAACTCGCGCACGGCTTCTACCTCGATGGGCAGATGCTTGCGTACCTGGGAGACCGGGATGGCTACGAAGCGGTACCGATACGCTCGATGAGGCCCGCTGTGTCGCTCCGGGTCCTATGCGGCGCGCGGGGGCGCTTCGGGGCGCCCGCTCGCGGTCGGACGGTGCATGTCGCTGCCGACCTCATCGATCCAGTCACGCTCTTGGAGCTGCTTGACGAAGTCCGCGCGCGGGGTGGCACGCTTCGCCGCCGGGGTGCGGTTGACCTGAAACCGGGCGCCCGCCGAACGAAGGTCCTCGAGCAACTCGAGACCAGACTCTCCGCGGAGGTAGCGGTAGCGTTCGACGTGCGCGAGCAGGGGGGTGAACCCGCGGTCGCACAGCGCAAAACAAACGTCCATCAGGGCGTCGGGCGTTTCGCTTCCGGTCGTCGTTTCGAACAGCACGTATCGCTCGGGCCCAAAGGGCAGCAACCGGCCGGCCTCGATGCGGGGCAACAGACCCGGACCGAGCCAGTGCTCGGCGCCGAGCTCGAGCTCAACGGTGATCTCTCGGTCCTTCTCCACCGCCGCAAGCAGCCCATCGAACGAGCGCCGCAGAGGATCCGGCTCGTTGTCGAACCGGCCCGGATAGATGTGCGGCGTGGCGATGATGCGCTTCGCCCCTTGCTCTTGCAGCAGGCGGAGCATCTTCAGCGACTCCTGCATCGACCGACTGCCGTCGTCGACCTCCGGCACCACGTGGGTGTGGCAATCGCGGGGACGCAACGACACCGCCCCGTCACAGGCGCGGCGTCGCTTCTTGCGAAACAGACCAAACATGCTTGTTCCTTAGCGTCGGCCGGGCCAGGGGCCACCCCGGCCTGCGTCCGCTACTGGGCCGCCGTGGGCGCGAGGGCGGCGGCCTGGGTTGCCACACTGGTACCGCCTTGGGCCGCCAAGCCGATCGCTTGTGCACCGCCGAGGAACGGCAGGACCTGTTGCATGTAGCGACTCGAGGTCGACAGGCCGGTCGGTGCAATCACGACGCGGTCTCCGGGGCGGAGCTGAATCCGGTGGTCGATGAGGAGTGCCTCTTCGAGGTTGATCCGGTACACGACCGGCTCCGCAAACCCCCCACGAATCACCGCGAGCTCACGGCGTGCACGCGCGGGTGTGGGGCCGCCGGCCGTCGCGATCGCCTCGGCCAGCGAGATGCGTCCATCGACGATCGCGACGGACGTCGGTGTCTTGACCTCCCCAAGCACGAAGACCTTCATCGCGGACGCGTCGGGCACGTACACCAGGTCTCCCTTGCGCATGAACACGTTGCGCGAGATGTCTCCGCCCTTGACCAGGACCGCGAGATCGATCGGCAGAAGCTTGCCGTCGCGAACGATGGTCGCGCCCTCGATACTGCCGCTGTCCCCGATCCCTCCAGCGAGAGAAAGAGCCTCCAGTAGCGTTGTATCGCCATCTACGGGGAATGAACCTGGAGTCCGGACGTGGCCGAGGACGTGGAACTTCTGCGACTCGTGCTCGAGGATCTCGACGTGGACCTGCGGGTCCACCACGAACTTGGCAGCCGCCTCACGCAGGGCGGTCTCGAACTCGGTCACGGTGAGCCCGTCGGCTTTCACCTTTCCGATGACCGGCAAGTAGGCGAAGCCGTCCTTGCGAACCGTGGTGCCGGCGAGCTCTCCCAACCCGACGCGTTGCGAGCTCATCTCCGGGTGTTCCATGACGAACACGTCGAGGACGTCGTTGCTGCCGAGCCGGTACTCGTCGGTCTGGGCGCTGAAATCATACCGGACGCTGTCCCGGTCGACGCTGGTGGCGCTGTCCGCGACCAGGTCATCGAGGTCGCGAAGCTCGACGTCGTCGCTGCTCTCGTTGAGACGGTCGTACCGAAATGTGCCGGTCGCACAGCCCGACAAAAGCGGCTGGCCGAAACAGGCGATCGCACTGGCGGTCCCGATGCGGGCCCAGTTCCGGATCCGGCCGGTGAAACGGCGTTTGGCAACGATCGGCCCGTTGCCGGCAATGGGCGTGCGCCCTACGTGGTGGAGGCCTTGGTGACGGGTTGAAAAGGACTTCTGCATGAGCGCCGTTGAGACTTCATTGAGAACCGAAAGCGAACCCGCAAGTGGGCAAAGCCGAACTTCTGATCCGGGGGTCCGGCGCGGACTGCCCACGGTGACTTGGGGGTTTGCGGCGAAGCTCGTCCTCGACATGGTCGGCCTGAGCGTCGCGGCCTGGGTGGCGCTTGCGTTGCTGGTCGCCGAGCCGGTCTTGGGCTTTGCGTTCGGCGTTGCGGCACTTCGCATGACCATCCTGGCGATGCGCGGTGCCTACGCCCACAGCTGGCGCCACACCTCCCTGGCTGATGCGCTCGTCGTCGTTCCAGCGCTGCTGGGCCCGACGCTGGTGCTCATGGCAGCCGCGCTGTGGACCGATGCCCACGAGCTTGTCGCCCCACTCGCGCTCGAGGGCCTGCTGGCGGCCTTCGTTGGGCTGGGGTCACGAACCGCGATTCGCTGGCTCGATGAGCGCCAGGCCCGGACCCAGTCCGAGGCGCAGAGCGAGAGCCCTGTGCGGCCGGTGCTGCTCGTTGGAGCTGGCCGGGCCGGGACGCTCGCTGCGAGTGAGCTGCGGCGTCGCCCAGACCTGGGGTATCGCCCCGTTGGTTTTCTCGATGACGACCCAACCCTTCGCGGACGCCGAATCGATGGCCTCGAAGTCCTCGGGACGACGTTTGACGCGGAGGGGGTTGCGGAGCGGTTGGCGGTCGAGTGCCTGATTCTGACGCTCCCGTCCGCCACGCAGGCGCAGCGCCGAGCGGTTGTTGCCCGCTGCAGCGACGTGGGGCTCGAGGTTCGGACGTTGCCCGACTACCACGACCTTCTGTCGGGCAAGGTTGAGTTCACGAAGATCCGCCCGGTGAAGATCGAGGACCTCCTCAACCGTAGCGTCGTAGAAATGGATACGAAGCGGTGGTCCAACATCGTAGGGACGATCTCTGGAAAACGCGTACTGGTGACCGGGGCCGGTGGCTCGATTGGGTCCGAGCTCTGCCGTCAGATCGCGGAACTCGGCCCCGAGCGGCTGGTGCTGCTCGAGGCGAACGAGAACAACCTCTTCGACATCGAAGGCGAGATTCGAAAAGTACTCGGCCGTGGTGCGGTTCCCTGTTTGGCAGACGTTCGCGACGTTGGCCGGATGCAGCGGGAGTTTGAACATCACCGGCCGCACGTGGTGTTCCACGCGGCAGCCTTCAAGCATGTGCCGATGATGGAGCTGCACCCGCAGGCCGCGATCCTCAACAACGTCTTCGGCACCCGAGCCGTCGTCGAAGCGGCGGAGGCCGTGGGTGTCGAGCGGTTCTTGTTTGTGTCCACGGACAAGGCCGTGAACCCGGCGAACGTGATGGGGGCGAGCAAGCGGATGGCCGAGATGGTCGTCCAGGCGCACGCGTCCAAGAGTCGCGGCATGTACTGCTGCGTCCGCTTCGGCAATGTTCTGGGGTCGCGAGGATCGGTTGTGCACACGTTCCGCCGACAGATCGAAGCGGGCGGGCCCGTGACCGTGACGCACCCGGAGGTCACCCGGTTCTTCATGACCATTCCCGAGGCGGTCCGGTTGCTCATCCAAAGCAACGCGACCCAGGAGGGTGGGGAGGTGTTCCTGCTCGACATGGGCGAGCCGGTGAAGATCATCGACCTCGCTCGGCAGATGGTTCAACTCTCGGGGCTCACGCTCGAGGATGTTCCGATCAAGATTTGCGGTCTGCGTCCGGGGGAGAAGCTCTATGAGGAGTTGCTCCGAGACGAGGAGGGCACGCTGCCTTCGAAGATCGACGGTGTGTGTCACGCGAGGCTTGCGCCTGTGAGCCCCGACTCGCTCGAAACCTGGCTCGGACCCCTTGGCAAAGCGGCTCGGTCGCACGATGAAAACACCATTCGTCGCATTCTCGCGGTCGCGGCCGGCTACCGCCCCGACCCCGAAGCTGCACCGCTCCCCGAGCCACTGCACGCCGCCAACGACCGACGTCGCGACGTTGCTTGAGCAACGATGGAGATTGAGTCGTCTCGCCCACGGAAGTAGGCGGGACTCAATCTGCGAACTCGCGCGACGGGCACCGAACACGGGCGTTCGTCTCGCTCGCCCCGCGGCGGCACGAGAGTTTCTTCGGCACCGTGCGGACGTTGTCTTCGCAACCCTCGATGCCGCTGACCGTCGCTTCAAAGGTTCTCCGCCTGAGCCTCGGACGTGAGCAGGGGCGGGCCCTGTCCTCCATGCGAGACGATACGGATGGCGCTCGCCCGCGAGCAGTTTGAGGGTGTACGCACGCGGAGCCGTGCAGACCCACGCGCTCGTTGAGGAGCTGGTCTCGCGCTCGCTGGCCGTCCGACTGCAGTTGCGATCGCGGCGTGAACGCGCCCGGTGGAAGGGCACAATGAAAAGCCGCCTCGATCGCGAGGCGATCGAGACGGCTGGTGCGGAGTCCCGCGAAATGCGACCTGGCTAGCGCCTTGCGATTCGCATCACGCGGTCGACCGCCTCCGCCACATCATCCATGTCGGTGGCGGTGCACGTGTGCTGGACCTTGAAACACAGGGACGTCTCGCCCAACGCTTTGGTGAGCGGGAGGTGGCGCGCTTTGGGGCGCCAGCGTTCAGGGAAGGCCGCCTCCAGGTAGATCTCGGAGCAACTCCCGCTCTGGCACGGCACGCCCTCGGCCTCGACCGCCGCCATCACGCGATCGCGACTCCAGCCGGCGGCGAGCATCGGGGTGCGGACATAGGCGTAGAGCCGGTAGTACGCGTGCCGAATACCTGGACCCGGGGTTGGAACCCGCAGCGTGTCGTGGGTCTTCAGCCGCGCGATCAAGCGATGCGCATTTTCCCGGCGGTCGTCGACCCATCCGGGCAGCTTGCTCAGCTGCACCCGGCCGATCGCGGACTGCATTTCGGTCATGCGCGCGTTGCCTCCGACCGACTCATGCAGCCATCGGAATCCCGGCGGGTGCTCCCGTTCGTAGACGGCGTCCCAGCTCTTGCCGTGGTCTTTCCGGCTCCACATGCGCGACCAGACCTCGCGGTTTGATGTGGTCACCATGCCGCCTTCGCCGCCGGAGGTCATGATCTTGTCCTGACAGAAGGAAAACGCGGCCGCATCACCGAACGACCCCACGGAGCGGCCGGCGATCTTTGCGTCGTGGGCCTGGGCGCAGTCTTCGATCAACGCCCAGCCTTTGCGGTCGCACAGGGCCCGGATCTCCGACATCTCGGCGGGCCATCCAGCGACATGCACCACGATGACGGCGCGGGTTCGGTGGTTGGAGGCGGCCTCGATCGTTGCCGCGGTCACGTTGCCCGTGTCTGCACAGACATCGGCGAACTGCGGTCGCCCGCCGGACAGCACGACAGCGTGCGCAGTCGCGACGAAGGTTCGCGAGGGGACGACAACACCGTCACCCGTGCTCAGACCGACGCCGTGTAGACACAGCTCGAGCGCGACGGTGCCGTTGCTGCATGCGATGGCGTGCGGTACCCCGACGAACTCGGCGAACTCTCGCTCGAACTCCCGGCCGACGGACCCGGTCCAGTAGTTGACTTTCCCCGACGTCAGCACCTTCGTACAGGCGGCCACTTCGTCGGCGGGAAAGGTCGGCCAGGCCGGCCACGGAGTGCTGCGAACAGGCGCACCACCCTCGACTGCGAGCTTGTTGAGATCCAACGCTGCTACCACGGGAGTTTTCCAGGCATGAAGGAACGCTTTGTTCTTCATGGTCCCGCGCGCGGGCCGAAACCAGTGGCTGGGTGACCCGACTTGGGCCTCTCGAGCCGGATGTCTCCCTCGGCGCGCACACCGAGGGAGCGTCGGGCCTACACAGACGGTCGTAGAAGAGGAAGAGCGCGGGCTGGCGTCATGATCGCCAGCAGCGTGCTCATCTTCGGCCCGCGATCGCGGCCCAGCAGCAGGTCATAGACGACGGGGAAGAACGCCTTCATGTCGACACCGCTTTGCGAGAGCGCCTTCATCTTCTCGCCGATGGAGGTCTCGGTTGCGTCGGGGTCCGCCTCGAGGATCTCGACCAAACTCTGCAGCGGCCCACGCTGGGCCTCCGGAACCTCGCGTGTCACGGCCTCTGTGCGGATCCGGTAGCGAAAGTCCTCGGGGGCGTAGCGCTCGACCCAGTTCCAGACGCATTGCGCCCGCGCCTCGAAACGCGCGCGGTCGGCCTGCGGCAACTCGCCGGAGTTCACGAAGTAGTCGGCGGTGCCGGAGATGTCCCCGTCGTAGGTCTGAAGGACCGTGCTCAGGTGCCGGAACGCGATGAGCGTGGGTGCCGTGCTGCCCGGCTCGATCTTACGAGGCGAGACCGACGCAAGCTCGAGCACCCGCCGCGCGGTCTGACGCTTCTTGTCCTTCTTGCCGCCGTCTTCCGCCTCGTGGGCGAGCCGCACGGCGCGGTCGTAGTCCTCGTAGAGCTTGATGACGTCGAGGTCGAAGGAGATGGCGAACTCGGTGTTGGGTCGGTAGCCGGCGAACAGCCACCGCAACACCTCGGGCTCGTAGACCTCCAGGCAGGTCGTGACATCGACGACGCCGCCCTTGCTGGAGCTGAGCTTGCCGCCTTGGCCCTTGGCGGACACGAAGTCGTAGCCGACGTACTGCGGTGCCGACCAACTGTAGACATCGCGAACGATGCCTTTGGCGGTGTCGTAGCTACCGCCGGCGGAGCTGTGGTCCTTGCCACCGGGCTCGAACGCGACCTTCTCGTAGGCCCAGCGCATGGGCCAATCCACACGCCACGGAAGCTTGAGGTTGCCGCCCTTGCGGAGGTCGACAGCGTTGTCGTGGCTGCAGGCGTTGCAGTGCACGTTCACCGTCCAGTCGCCGTCGTAGGTGAAGCTGAGGTCATCCTTGCCGCAGCTGCTGCAGAATCCGGCGAGCGGAAGCCAGTCGTCCGCGATGCGGGTCCGGGCGCCGGTCGCTTCACGGGCAGTGTTGATCAGGTCGCGAATCTTGTCGGCGTCTTGCAGCGCCGCCCGAATGCCGTCGGCGTACTTGCCCGCTCGGTACATGGCGTGCTGCCGAATGAACTCGGGCTCGATCCCCAGTGGGCCGATGCTGTCCTCGAACCGCGCGATGTTGTGGGAGGCGTAACTATCGTGGGTGCCCCAAGGGTCAGGCACGTCCGCGATGCTCTTGCCGAGCGACTCGGTGAGCATCTCCTGCTCCGGAGCATCCTTGGGGACCTTGCGAAGGACGTCGAAGTCGTCCCACGAGTAGATGAACCGAACTTCTACGCCGCGGTCCGCAAGGGCCCGCGCGACGAGGTCGACGGTGATGACCTCGCGGAAGTTCCCGATGTGCACCACGCCCGAAGGCGTGATGCCGGCCGCAACCACGATGCGTTTTGCGTCGGGGTGAGCGCGCAGCGTCTTGTCGGCTGCGTGGTCGGCCCAGTGGTTGAGATAGGGATCTCGCTCGCTGCGGTCACCGGTCATCGACGGAACGTACCACCAGATCCGGCCGCGGGAGCCGTGCGCCCTACTTCGGAAGCTTGCAGTTGAACTTGTCGGCGAGCCCGCGCGGCCCCTCGACCAAGAAGTCGGACACGCCGGCCTTGGTGAAGTGGTTGTACGACGCCGTGGCATGGGTGCAGATCCCGGGCTTGTCGCCTTGGTAGCGCGAGACGGCCGCGAGCCCTTCCTCGACGCGTCCCATGAGGGCGTCGGTTTCTTTGCCCGCCTTGGCCACGTCGGCCGCGGCCGCATAGGCTTCTTTTGCAGAGACGAGATCCTCGGGGTTCTCGACCTGGTCGCTCGCCGAGCTGCCGAAAGCGCTTCCGATCAGGGACTCGGCGCGGAGGATGTTGGCCAGTGCGCCCGCGACGGTCTTGGGCGCTGCGCCGGCTGCGTTGGTGAACGCGGCTTGGGCGGCTTCGTAGTCCTCGTTGCCGAGCAGCATGGCGCCGTGGGCGAGCTGAGCGACGGCTTTGACCTCCGGGTCCTGCGTGCGGTCGGCCATCTCCAGCCCGTGTTTGCTGGGCTCTTGCCCGCTCTCAAAGACGATCTGGGCGTGGGCCAGCGCGAGCCAACCGCCGGCGAGTCCGCTGGCCCGGTACTGCTTCCGCTCCTTGAGGTCGGCGTACAGCGGCGCGAGAAGGTCGATGGCCTCTTGGTAGTGCCCGAGCAGATACTGGTGTGCACCCTCGGCGATCTGCGGTGGGTCCGGTTCTTGCGGGACGTCCGGCTCGATCGGCTCTTTGGGGGTCTCTTCCACCGGGGGCGTGTCTGCGACGTCACCGGGGGTTGCGACATCATCAGGGGACGTCGTGGGCTTCTTGTCCTTGCCGCAAGCCAGCGGAGCGAGCAGAGCGAGGGAGATGACGAGGCGTTTCATGGCTGCGCGGTGTCTGAAGGAGGAGGGGCGGCATCGTCGGGCTTGAGCTCGGGCTGGGGCCGCTCGAGCAGCCGCATGTCGAGTCCGTCGACGAGCGTGAGCGTACCGTAGACACGCTCGCTGGGGTGACCCTCGGCACCGGTTGGCGCCTCGGGTGTGAAGTGTCCCAACACCTCGATGCGGTCGCCCAAATACAGCGACACGTTCTCGTGATGGAAGCTGTGTTTTTCCGAGGCGGCGATCACATAGGCGTTCTCGAGGTTTTCGACGCTGACCGAGCCAGCGTCGTCCTGGAGAAACACCATCTCTGCACCCACCGCTGAGGCTGCGCTCGCGCCCGCCCGGTTTCGCCAGACGCACTCGCGGCCCGGCACACCGCCGAGGTTCTCGGAGGCATTGACCAGCACACCTTGTAGCCGGACCGGACCGGGTTTGGCCGTCGCCGTCGTGCTCGGGTCGCGGGCTTCAAGTCGTTTCACGGTGGCTCGCCACCGCTCGCTCCGTTTGCGAGGCTGGTCGAAAAACACGCGTCCTCGGGGCCTCAGCGCCGAGGTCCCGCGCTCCTTGGAGACACGGCGCGAGCCGACCCAGAACACGAACACCGCCACGGGCACGAGCAGCGCGAGCATGAACAGCGGCCCTGTGGAGTCGGCGAGCATCGAGAACGGGTCGCTGTCTGCGGCGCCGGGAACGGGGCTTGGGCTCGCAGCAGCGAGCTGCAGGGCGAGTGCGATCACCAGAACGCCTCGGACAGGCCCAGCTTGAAGTGGCCCTCCGACTTGCCTTGGGCACCGGAGCCCACCTTGCCTTTGACCAGCGAGCGTCCGATTTGACCTGGGCCTATCTCATCGATCTTGGCGCCGAGAAGTGTGGGGCCGCCGGTGAAGGCTGCGCTCGGGACGACGTCTTTGACCGGCACGGTGCTGCGGTTGTGAACCTTGATCACCCAGTGGACCCGGTCCCCCCACATCACCGCGTCGCCGTCGACTTCCAGCTCGACCATGGGGCCGATGTCGTAGGCGCGGTTGGGGCGGGTTTCGCTGGCCCGGGGAACGAGCAGCATTCGTCCGCCCTGGAAATCGATGCGGGCCAGGAAACGACGCATCACGTTTTGGCCGAGAAGGCCGGTATGTCGTCCGTTGATGCACTTGTCGCAGACCGACACCACGAGCCCTTCGATGCGCACCTGACCGACGCGAAGCGCGGGGAGGTAGACCATCCGGCTCTCGCGTCTTCCCTTGGCGGTGTCGAACTCGAGGATCGGCGCGTCGGCGGGGATCTCGATTCCAAGCTCGGACGCGGCTTGGCTACTGATCGTCGTGTATGAGGCACCGGTGTCGAACAAGTAGGTCTTCTTCGCGTGACGACCTCCGTATCCCTCGAGGCCCACGTCGACGAAGATCGCCGTGCCCTGCTCTTCGAGCGGCACACTGATCGCCTTGGCGAGCTCGACGTCGGTCGAGCGGCGGGGGAGCGCAGACACACCTCGGTCCGGAACCGTGGGCACAGGCTCGGGGTCGACCGCGTCGGCGGTGTGATGCCCCAGCGCCGACATCACGCGTGTGGCGGAGTGCGACTCGCCCAGCGTCTCCGATGCGATGTTCGACCCTTGGCCTCGAAGGGCAGCGCCGACGATGTCGGGAACGAGCTGCGCCATGACGAGCAGGCCCAGGGTGTTCCACACCATCGGGAGCCAGGCCATCGTCAGACTGATGCGACGCGGCTCTTGCTGATGCTTCCAGACCGCCAGTGCGAACGGCAGTCCGAGCGTGAGAGCGATGGCGGTGAACCAGTGAAGGAATGCGTTTCCGCCCCCGTCGGCAGCTGCGCGCGACAAAGACAGGACCACCCACAGGGCCACGACCGCGCTCGCCAGAGAGCCGAGCCCGAGCAGGACCCACAAGAATGCAAACAGCACCGACTGAACAGCCGATGTCGGTCCAGCGGCCGGAGCCGCTTTTCTGCGACGGGCTGGACGCGGACGCGCACGTTCCTGGGCGTTCGCGGGCCGCCTAGGCTGGTCTGGCATCACTGTGCGACAGTGTAGAGGAATGCACGGGTCCGCGCACCATGCTCCGTGTCTGGAATGCGCGACTTCGCGCAGCTCGCGGATCGCATCCCAGCTGGCAAAACCGTTGGAGCAGGTCCTCAAAAAACCGTAGGCTTGGGTACAGCGTGGGGGAAGCTGAGCAGCAGGACGCGCAATCGCGGCGCCCCGTCCCAACTTTCGGAGTCAGATTCGAATCCCGGGACGATTTCGTAGTCGAGTATGCGGACCGCCTGCGCGGCGGCCGGCTTCGCTTGCCCGTGGATCCTCCTCCAGCGCCGGGCGCCAGCATCCGGGTGAAGCTGACCCTTCCAGATCAGGCAGTCCTCTACCTTCGGGGCCAGGTCTCCCGCAGGTTCACGCGAGACGGCGACACCGTCGTGGAACTCGAGCCGTTCAATCCGGCCCAAAAAGAGGCACTCGAGAACTGCGTCGACGGGGTTGTAGGTCGGGACGATGAGCCGTGCACGGTGCCGAACCCGGCCACGGGTGAACCCCTACACGTGCTGGTGGTGGATGACTCGGTCAGCCATCGCATCGAGCTCGGCGACATCTTGCGCGCCCGAGGCATGCGCGTGCGCGTCGCCGAGAACGGCTTGCTGGCGCTCTCTGCTGCGCTCAAGAAGCTTCCGGACGTCATCCTGACCGACGTCGAGATGCCTCAGATGGACGGGTGGTCTCTGTTGCGTTCGATCCGGCAGCGAAAGCGGCTGCGATCGGTGCCGGTCGTGTTTCTCACGCGGCTCTCCGACGAGCTGTCTCGCCTCCGGGGCTACCGGATGGGCGCCGACGATTTTCTCCCCAAGGACATGCCCGCCGACGAAGTCACCGCCCGGCTGATCGGAGTGGTCACCCGACGACGACAGCTACCGGCGACGCCCGACACCCACGGGCTTCGCGGTGAACTGGAACACGTTCGGCTGGGCAGCGTGCTGGCGTTCCTCGAGTCGGAGCGGCGCAGTGGCGCCCTGCGTTTGCGCCGCGACACCGAGAGTTCGACGCTTCACATGCGCAACGGTGCCTTGGCCAAAGTCGAGTCGCTCGGGAGCAACTCTCATCCGCACGACCGCGTGTTCGAGATGCTCGGCTGGCAGCGCGGCGAGTTCGACTTTCAAGCGGCCGGCAGCGCCGAAGAGCCGCTGCCCGGTCCCGCGAACGACGGTGCCATCACACCGGTCTCGTACCTGCTGATGGAACACGCCCGCCGCGAAGACGAAGACCGCAATCCGGACTAGGGTCCTGAGTCAGCAATCCGTTGCATATCCAACGCCGTGAGCGACGGGCGCAGCAAGAAGCGACAAGGGCCGGTCAGGCCAGGTCCACTGCGCTTCCGCGGAGGCAGTGGCGGAGCTATCGCTGAAGAGTCGGGAGACTGCGGGGAGATTGTGACGTAGCCGCGCCCCTTGCCACACCTGGACCGCTCCGTCTCCTCGGTGTTGCGTTTCGAGCCGGGCCGCGCTGCCGATGGCTCGTGGCGGCGCTGCGAAACGACGCGGCTTCGCGCGCCACTCAAGTTGGAGGCGCCGCAGGACGAAGCAACGGTTGGGTCGGGGGGGGTGCGTAAGCCACCTCCTGCCACGGCCGACGGCGGCTGTCGCCCGTGAGACACCCATGACCAACCTCGACATTTTCTGGGTGCTGACCGCGGCACAACTCGTGGTTTTGATGCAAGCAGGCTTCGGAGCTCTCGAGGCGGGCCTGACACGAGCCAAGAACAGTATCAACGTCGCGATCAAGAACCTCGCGGACTTTGTGATCTCCTGCTTGCTGTTTTGGGCTGTGGGATATGGGGTTGTCTTCGGCCCGACGTGGGGCGGTTTCGTCGGGTTGGGTGGGTTCTTCGTGCAGGGCGATCACGAGGTCGCGACGACGCTGATGTTCCACATGGCGTTTTGTGGCACGGCAACGACGATCATGTCGGGGGCGCTCGCCGAAAGAAGCAAGTTCAGTTCCTACCTCATGGCGACGGTTCTGGTCTCGGGACTCATCTATCCTGTCGTGGCTCATGTGGTCTGGAATCCACATGGAGCGCTACGTGTCGTTGGGTTCGTAGACTTTGCCGGCGGGACCGTCGTTCATGTGGTCGGCGGCGCGGTTGCGTTGGCGGGCACGATTGTTGTTGGTCCTCGTCTTGGTCGATTCGCAACCGATGGGACCCGTCGCAAGATGACCCCATCGAGCCTGCCGCTCGCCGTGCTGGGCTGCTTGATCCTGACGTTCGGCTGGCTCGGGTTCAACGGCGGCAGCACGATGGCGTTCACTCAACGCATTCCCGCCATCCTCGTGAACACGATCCTCGCCGCGTGTATGGGCGGCGCTGCGGCGACGGCCGTGGACTGGAAGCGTCGAGGTTCGTCGTCCGCCGAAACGATGATCAATGGGGTGCTCGCGGGGCTGGTGGCCGTCACGGCGGGCGCGGACGCGTTCTCGCAGGCAGGGGCCGCGCTCGTGGGTGCGACAGGTGGGCTGGTGGCTCTCGAGGTGCAGAGGTTCGTGGAGCGGCAAGAGGTTGACGATGTGGTGGGGGCGGTTCCTGTGCACCTGGCCGCCGGCATCCTGGGAACGGTGGGTGCTGGCGTTCTGGGCGACGCGTCAATGTTGGACCACGGCCACTCTCGCCTGTTTCAAACTCTGATTCAGCTCGCAGGGGCGTTGGGGGTCGGAGCGTTCGCCTTCACCTCGAGCTACGTTGGGTTCAGGGCTCTCGAAGCCCTCGTCGGAGTCCGGGTCAGCGCCGAGGACGAGCTTCGAGGTCTCAACTTCGCCGAGCATGGAGCTACGACTGAGATCTTCGAGCTCCTCCAGGTGATGGACGCTGTCGGGGGATCGGGTGACCTCAGTGGTCGCGCGAAGGCCGACCCGTACACAGATGTTGGACAGATCGCGAAGAAGTACAACGACGTCCTGGATACGATCGAAGGTCAAGCTCAGAAGATCGATGCGCAGAACCGTGAGCGTCAGACGGTGTTGTTCTCGATCGAAGAGGGGCTGATCGCCATGGACGACGACATGAGGATTCGAGCCGGATGGTCCGCCGCTGCTGAGGGAATCCTTGGGACCAGCGACCTACTCGGAAAAGACCTCGGAGCCTTGTTGTTTGAAGACACGCGGGATGGTCAGCGGCAGCGAGAGCGTCTCGAGGGTCTGGTCGTTACCGCGTGTTCCTTGTTCATCCCAGAGCAGTTCGAGGAACTTGCCTCGAACGCTCCGTCCTGGCTTCGTCGCCGAGATCCGGAGACCGGCGACGACCTGCACTACGCGGTCTCCTATTCTCCGATCATCGAAGATGGTGAAATCACTGGGGTTATCGTCCTGTTGTCCGACCAGAGTGAGGTGGAAAAACTGCGAGCCGGCACGTCGAAGGGATTCCGAATGCTCGCACGAACGACCACCCGGCTTGCCGAGATCCTCGAGGATGAGAAGACGCTCGAGTCTTCGGCCATCTTCTTGGCCGAAGCGGTTCCTCTCGTCGAGGGCCTTGTCTCGACCTTCGAGAATGTGGAGACCATCGATGTCGCGCGCATCTTCCGAGAGATGCACACGATCAAAGGCGGCGCCAGCATGCTCGAGCTCGCTCACCTGACACACTTCGCCCACGCGGCGGAGACCGTGCTCGATGACTTCCGCTCGGGTGCGCTCACCGCTGAGGAGGTTTCAGAAGGTCCCCTTCGTGAGTACACAAGCGGGCTGCGTGACGGCTTGCTGTCGCTCGATCGGTTGTGGAAGACCGCACGAAAAACGGGGGCGGAGGACCTCGCTTCTCGATGGCGAGCCGTGGCTAGCGCCGCGGAGCAGAGCATTCACGATGTCGCGGAATCTCTCGGAAAGCGCGTCCGGGTGGAGGTGACCACCGAGGCTGGCCTGGTCCCCACCGCCGCGGATATCGGCCTTCTACACATGGCGCTGGTGCATCTGGGGCGGAACGCCGCGAGTCACGGACTCGAGACCGCAGAAGAGCGGACGCGGTCGGGGAAGCTCGAGATCGCAACCATTGGCGTCAGTCTTCGTAAGCTTGGAGGCAAGCTGGAATTCAGATTTGAGGATGACGGCCGCGGCATCGACAGGGGGCGAATCGCGGACCTCGCTTTCGAGCGAGGAGTCACCGAGACCCGGCTCAACGATCTCAGTGACGCAGAGCTTCTTGCGATTCTTGCGACACCCGGTTTCTCGTCGGCCACGGAGGTCTCGAAGATCTCTGGTCGGGGAGTCGGTCTGGATGCCGTGGTGGAGCGACTCCAGGAACGCGGGGGAACCGTCAGGATCGAGACGACGCAAGGTGAGCAGACGCTCTTCGTCCTCACGTGGCCTGTCGATCCGGGCGCGCTGGAGTCGGCGGCGTAGCCCGGGCGCCGAGCCTCGACAGAGACCTCGGCGCTTGTTGGCGGCTTGTGCGCTACTTGGCGTCGGCAGCAGGCTCGGCGGAGAACACCGCACAGGCTCCGTCGACTTTCCACGCGCCTGCGGACTCGTAGGGCTCGACGTTGAGGACGTACAGCTCGGCGCCTTCGCGGCCGCACTGGTTCTTGGCGACGTCGATGGCTTCCTTCACGGTGGGGGCCCGGCCGACGTAGGTGCCGATCTCGGTGTAGGCGCTGGTGAGATCGTCCTTGCTCTTGACCACTTTGACTTTGTCTTGCGGGACCGGCTGGGTCTTCACGTCGAAGTTGGTCTGGCGATAAGAAGACTTGTAAGCGCAGCCGAGCAGGCTGCTCGAAGCCACGAGCGCGAGGGTGAGGACAGATGCGAGGCGGGGGCTAGAGGACAACATGGCGTTTGCTCCGTTCGTGGCCCGTGATTTGGGCGCTGGGTTCGACGCAGGCGGGGGCCTCGAGATTCGACGCGATCGGGCCCCGTGTGTGAAGGGGCCGTAACTATGCCGAATCTGAGGCAGAACGACCCGCCGGGAGGGTGACACGAAAGACCGCGCCGGGGAATCGTGCCCCGGGCAAGGGCTCGCGAGACTCGTTTTCACGCAGGACGAGGGCTCCGTCCATGGACTGCGCGAGCCCCTGGCAGATGGGAAGCCCCAGGCCGGTGCCCTCGCCGGCCTTGGCCGTGGTGAAGAACGGCTCGAACAGCCGGTCGCGAACCTCGTCGGGGACACCGGGTCCAGTGTCCTGAACGTCGATGTGGGTCGTCTCGCCGTCGGACTCGACGAAGATGGTAACTCGCCGGGGGGCCTGGGGGTCGTCGGTGCAGGTGGCTCGAGCTGCGTTGACGACAAGGTTGCGCAGGATCTGATCGAGTAGCCCGGGGTCCGCGTAGACCTTCGCGTCGGTGTCCCCTTCGACGTTCAGTGTCACGTCGGCACACCGGGGATCGTGCTCGAGGAGTCGGACCAGTCCTTGACCAGCCGCCACCGCGGATAGGGAGACCAGCTGCTGCCGGGTGGGGCGCGCATAGTGGAGGAGCTGGGTGACGATGCCTTGGATGCGCTCGATCTGAGTGCGGCTGCGCTCGAGCATGTCGCGTTGGGTCTCGTCCAGCGCGGGCTCGGAGCGTGGGTCGAGCAGCAACTCGACGTAACCCAGTACCGCCGCGAGCGGGTTGCCGACCTCGTGGGCGATGCCGGCCGAGATACGGCCGACCGACGCGAGTTGCTCGGCACGGACCAGATGCTCGCGCTGGCGCTCGATCTGCTCGACGCGATCCCGCAGCGACTGTGTCATCTGGTTGAACGAGCCCGCCAACGACTGCAACTCTGCGGGTCCTTCCTCGGGGATCTCAGCCTTGAGGTTGCCCATCGCGACCTGTCCGACGGCATCTCGGACGCGGGCAAGCGGGCGGGTGACCTGCATCTCGATCAGGCCGATGCCCAGCACCAGCATCACCACGCCCACGCCGAGCGCGAGCACGGCAACCTCGGTCCAATCCTGGGTGCGGGTCCACGGGGCGGGCCGAGCGATGACCCGAAGCACCAGGGTACCGCCGTTGCGGGCACCACCGAAGGTGCGGAGCGCTCGGTCGACGATCACCAAGCCGTCGCGGTCCTCGACCCGAGTCCCGCCGGGTTTGCTCATGGGCTCGGGCGGAGGCAAGGGCGGAGCCAGGCCAACCGCGATACGGGGAGGTTCGTCCGGCCGGTCCGTGATGCGGTGCAGCGCAATCGCCTCGATGCCGAGCGTCCCGATGCTCGCGCGCAGGACCGGTTCGAGTTGCCCCCGTCCGGCCGCGGCGAGGGCTCCGCTCCCCAGCTGAGGGGCGACGAGCGCGGCCAATCCTTGCACGTGGTCGGAGAGCTGTTGCTGCTGCGCGGCGTCATGGCGACGCCGACCCAAGACCTCGGTCGCCAGCGAGAGCGACACCACCGCCATCATCAGTGTGACCGCAAGCGTGACGACCAACTCCCAACGCAGCGAGCGTCGTGAGCCGGCGGTTTGCGGTGGACTCACCGGGGCGCTCACCGGAGCTTCGGGGCTCGAGAAGAGAGAACCGCAAGCCGATGACGAACGGTCGCGGGCGGGACCGCGGCTTGGGCACACCCGGCGCAGCCACGGGCGTTCGCAGGGGTCGTCCGCATCCAACGTCGCAGGAGCCACGCGCCCGCCAACAGGACGACCACCAGCGGCACGACCTCTTGAAGGAGCGTATGGCTCAGGGACGAAACCATCAGCGAGGGCTTTTCTTTTCGGCGTCTTGCCCGGGGCAGGAGCCGCCCTTGATGCCACGAGCCCGAGGACACAATCCGTAGAGTTCGTGTCGGTGCCGGATGACGTTGAAGCCGAAGCTTCGGGCGACACGCTCCTGCTCTTTCTCGATCTCTTCGTTGTGGAACTCGAGCACGTGGTTGCACTCGATACAGATCAAGTGGTCGTGGTGCTCCGCGTCGCCGGCGGTCTCGTAGGTCGTGTGCCCTTCGCCAAACCGTCGCTCGGCAGCGAGGCCGCACTCGGTCAGCAGCTTGAGCGTCCGATACACCGTGGCGTATCCAACCTTGGGCGCGTCCTCGCGGGCCAGCGCGAGCAGCTCTTCGATGGAGGTGTGGCCGTCGGTCGCGAAGAAGCGTTCCGCGATCACGTCACGTTGCCGGGTCGACTTGAGCCCCTGCTTCGTGAGGTAGGCCCGGAACTGCTCCATCAAGCTATCGACGTCCACCGGGTTTTCGGCCGCGTCCACCATGCAGCGGACCATAGGACGCATTCGGCCGGACCCGCAAGCGTCGGTTGCGCCCGCGCACATGGGACGGGCGTTGCGGCACCTAGGCGGCCGCCCCTATACTCCGCGCCGCCCATGGCGCGGACGTCCAAGAAGAAGGCCGAACCTGACGCGGCTCCTCCGCCGAGCATCGACGCGATGCTCGATGGTCTGGAAGCTGTCGTCACCGAACTCGAGTCGGGTGAACTCCCCCTCGAGGAGGCCCTGCGGAAGTTCGAGGAGGGCGTCAAGTTGGCGCGCCAAGGCGAACAAGTCTTGGAGTCCGTCGAGGAACGCATCGAAGCGTTGCTCGCCGACGCCGAGGGCACCGAGCCGTTCGAGGCTCACTCTGAGGAATCCACATGACCTTCGACCTCGAATCCTACCTCGCGCCCCGAAGAGAGCGCGTCGATGCCACGCTCAGCGCGTTGCTGCCCGAGCCCACGGGCGACGACCCCGGAAAACTCCGCGAGGCCATGCGCTACGCCGTGCTTCTTGGCGGCAAGCGCATGCGCCCCCTGATGGCCATTGCGGCTGCTGAGGCTGTGGGCGGGACCGCTGACATGGCCCTTCCGGCCTGCTGTGCGATCGAGCTCGTGCACGCCTACTCGTTGGTTCACGACGACCTGCCCGCGATGGACGACGACGCCGAGCGTCGCGGCAAGCCGACCATTCATGTCGCATTTGGCGAAGACAAGGCGATCCTGGTCGGAGATGCTCTGCTGACCCTCGCGTTCGGGGTGCTCGCCGGGGGCGTCGGTGGGCGTCCCTCCACCGGTCGTGTCGGCGATGCGGTTGCCAAGCTCGCCCATCACGCTGGCATCGACGGGATGGTCGGCGGACAAGCGCTCGACCTCGTCGCGGGCCAGGATATCCACGACCTCGAGCTGCTCGAGCGCGTACACGCGCTCAAGACCGGTGGCCTCTACGCCGCCAGCGCAGCGATGGCAGGCATGCTCGCGGGCAAGGACGACGACGTGGTCGGACGCCTCGAGCGGTACGGGCTCATGTTCGGCATCGCGTTCCAGCACGCTGACGACGTCCTCGACGACGACCAGCCGGCGCTGCGCGAGAAGGCGCTGGCTCGAACGGATGCGCTCGTGGCGAAGTGCATCGACGAAGTCTCCGGATTTGGAGACTCCGCCGAGCCGTTGCGAGCGATCGCGCAGTGGGTGGGCGAGCGAGCCCACACGGCTGCGGGGCAATAGGCGGCCAGCAGGCGGCCATCAAAGGGCTGGACGGCTCGACCGCTGCGTGACTACTTCGCGACGCGGTTGATCGCCACCGTGTCGGTCACCAGCTCCAGCTCGCCGTCCACGTTGGTGTAGGGCGAGTGGTCGTTCTGGCGGAGGACAGCGGTGAGCGTGGTCTCGGTTGCAGGAGACTCCGGCAACAACAGTCCCTCGCTGAGCGTGGTGAGTCGCAGGGCTGCTTCTTCAGGCGCCGCGGAGACCACCCCGATGTAGCCGGCATCGCAGATGATGTCTTCGGCACACTCGGGGAATTCGTCGTCGTAGTAGACGTGGACGTGACCGGTGTTCTCGGCGAGGGCCGTGTCGGGCTGACCGTACGAGAAGTTCAGCATCGCGACCTCGACATCGACCAACCCATCGGGCTGCAACTCGAACTCGGATCCTGGCCACGGGGTGGTGATCGCGATGTGCGGGTTTCCGTCGTTGCGCCAGAACACCTGCGCTGAGGAGGCGCCGTCGTTGTCGAACGGTGTCCCGTCGACCCGCATGGCTTGGGCGCTGATCCGGTGTGCACCCGCATCGCCCGGCACGACCAAGTTCTCGACCACGAGGGGGCGAGTGAGGTCACCGGCGAGAATATCGATGGACTCGTCGTCAAGCGTGACGCGGATGAACCCGCCACCGGCATCGTCGGCGTCGGAGCTGAAGGTCAGGCCCGAGACCTGCAGTGTGACGACGACGACTTCGTCGAGCGGGAGCGCCTGCAGCGACTCGGGGGACAAGACCGAGACCGTGGGGAGCCGCTCCACACAAACACGACCATTGCAACGAAGGCTGCCGGGACAGTCGACGTCGGCTTCGTCGGCCACGCCGGAGACTTCGCAGGCGAACACCGCATCGGCCGTTTCGTCCAACTCGGCGCCGTAGCAACCGCCGAGGCCGAGGGAGAGCGTGAGCCCAAGGGCGGAAGGGACCGCGGCGAACAGAGAAGACCCGTGCATGCGCATGACTAGAACCGTCCTTGAAGAGAGAGCCCCGCGGATCGGCCTGTCCACGTTGGCACGAGTGTCGCGGTGGGGCCGGCCTCCGCTCGTTTCTTTCGCTTGAGCCCCACTGCGAGCAGGGCGACGCCTGTGATCGCAACCGCGGCGCCGGTGGCGGCCATCACGATCTGCAGGGTCTCGAAGCGGCGACCTTCGTCGTCGAGCGTCTGCGCTTCCGAAAACGTCAGGTCGTCGGGGTTTCCATCCGCGACATCCTCCACCGAGAGGCTCCGATTCCGCGCTGCCAGGCCGAAGCCCAGGCCACCGCCGATGCCGACCGCGCCGCCAACCCCGGTGAGCACCGCGCCCACGAGGATGAGCGTCTTGCCGTCGGGGAGCTCTTCCACCTCAGGTTCGACCGGGTCCGGCTCAGGGGTCCCGTCGGGGACCGGCTGATTCTTCGCCTCCTCGATCTGTTTCTCGAGCTGAAAGATCCTGTCTTCGACGTTGGGCCGGTCCTTGGCCTCCGGCTTGGCGCGAAGGTACGTTCGGAAGGCCCGAACCGCCTCCTCCGGCTTGTCGAGCCGCTCGTAGCAGAGCCCGATGTTGTACTGAAAATCTGGCGATGCGTACCGCGTGGCCGCCTCTTGGAAGTGCTCGAGAGCATCTTCGTACCGGGCCGCGTTGTAAGCCTTCTTGCCCAAATCGTACGAGACCATCGCCTGTTCGAGCTTGGGGTCCTCTTTGGGAGCCTCCGGCGGCGCCGTGGCCGGTGCCTCGTCTGTGACAGGAGCCGCGGGCGCGCCCACCAGGGACCCAACCATGGAGAGGGAGAGGGGAATGGCCAGGAGGGGACCTGCAACGCTCATGGAAAATCGGAGGCCAGGGGCCGAGCGCGACTATACGCTCCTGCGCGGCGTTGTTGCCAGAAGTCGGCCGGCAGTTCTACGATGCCTGCGGATGTCCAAGACGACGATACGCCTAGAGCCCGACGGACTGAATCGGGCCCGAGACGGGAAGAAGCGGGCATTCGTCGTGGTGTTGTCGGGCGATCGCATGGGGGAGATGTTTCCGCTCAAGGAGAGCGCGCGAACCACCCTGGGCCGGGGTCTGCAAACCGACGTCCGAATCAACGACGAGGGAATCTCCAGGACCCATGCGGCCGTAGAGGGGGAGGGCGGGGGCTACTACCTGCTCGATGCAGGCTCCACCAACGGAACGTACGCGAACGGGAAGAAAGTGGATCGGTACGAATTGCAGGAAGGGGACAAAATTCAGATCGGCGCGCAGAGCGTCCTGAAGTTCACCTACCACGACGATTTCGACGAGGACTTCCAGCGGAACCTGTACGAGTCCGCACTCCGAGACCGCCTCACGGGCGTGTTCAACCGCGGCTACTTCAACAACCGGCTCGAGAGCGACGTCGCCTTTGCGCTGCGTCACGGAAAGCCGCTGTCCCTGGTCTTGTTCGACATCGACCACTTCAAGAAGATCAACGACACGCTTGGACACCCCGCAGGTGATCAGGTGCTCAAGGATCTCTCCGACCGCGTGGCGGGAACCACTCGCAGCGAGGATATTTTCGCTCGGTACGGTGGCGAGGAGTTCGCATTGATCTGCCGGGACGTCGACGCCCTCCGGGCTGCCCGTGCCGCGTACCGAATTCTGGAGACCGTCGGGGGCAAGACGTTTAGCCACGATGAGCATTCGCTCACGGTCACCGTTAGCCTCGGTGTCGCCGACCTCGGTATGTTGGTCGAGCCCACCGCAGACGCCCTCATCGAGGCGGCCGATGCGGCGCTGTACGTCGCAAAGCGAAACGGCCGCAACCGCGTCGAGATCTACGATCCCGAGAGCGAGCCGACCCGGTTGGTGTGATTCATCGTGAGTAGCCCGACCCTTGTCCGTGCCGTGTTGTCGCTGTTGGCGGCCGGCTGTGTTTCCTGCAAGACGGACGGCCCGGCCGCGACCGTCTCGGCGGCGGGTTCCGAGGCGGCCGAACCGAACGAGGAGGGGGGCGCAGAAGCGCTTCCCGCGGTCTCGGGTGCCATCGCGCAGCCGGACCGGTCGTTGTGGTTTGCGGACGGGCTCGGCCGCGATGCGATTTTGGCCCGAGAGCGTCGCGATCACGCTGAGGCTGTGCGCTTGCTCGATGCGCTCCTGGCAACCGAGTTGAGCCAAGCTCAGCGGGCGGGGGCGTTGTGGCTGCGCGGCCTCGAGGACGTCACGGCGGAGCGCTATGCGGCGGCAGCCGACCGGTTCTCGGAGGCTGCCGAGGCGCCCGAACTTGCGTTGGTCCGCGCCCGGCTGGTCCGCCTGGAGGCTCAAGCTCGGCTTGACGCAGGCCAGCCTGACGCTGCGCTGGAGCGCATCCGATCGGTCGACGCCAAGGAACGCAAGAGCTCCGGCCTGGGCGAAGCGTTCGCGGTTCTCGAGGCCGATGCGTTGCTTCGCACGAAGGCGCGAGATGAGGCCCGCCGAGCGTACGAACGCTACCTGTCCGATTTCCCCAAGGGCAGCCACCGCGTTGGAGTGAGCATCAAGCTCGCGCGCATGTTGGCTGCGCAGGACGACGACACCAAGGCCCAAGCCAAAGCGATTCGCTTGTACGAGGCGCTTCTGCTCGAGGCGCCATTGTCGGACTACGGCCAAGAGGCAGACAAGGCGTTGCCCGGCTTGCGCCGTACGGTTGGAGAAACGCGCTCAGCCAAGGACCGTACGGAGTTCGATCGCAAGGTCGCGCTCGCGCGAATGGACGCGATGCTTGCCGGCCGCCGATACAAAGGCGCGACCAAGGCCGCCGACGCATTGCTGCGAAAGGGGGCCGACCAGCCCACACGCTGCCGCGCCCTGTACGTGAAAGGCTCGGCCATCTTCAAACAGCGTCGGCGAGCCGATGCCCGGCCCGTGTTCGACAAGGCCGCCGCGGCCTGCAAGAAGAGCAAGGGCGTCACCACGTACGAGGTGAAGTCTCGATACCAGGGTAGCCGGGGGCTGTACGCCGCCGGGAAGTACGAAAAAGCCGCGCTCGCGTTCTCGTCGCTGGCCAAGGAACACCCCAAGAACTCCTATGCGGACGATGCGTGGGTGCTGGCGGGCGAGTCGTGGTCCGAGCACGGGGACGATGCCAAGGCGACTGCTGCGTTCGAGGCCGCCGTGGGCGTCGACGGCGACATGAAGGACGAAGCACGGCGGCGCCTGCTCGTCCTCGCGTTCTCGTCCGGCAACGCCGCCCGCGCGCTCGCGCTCTGCGATGCGGCGCTCGAAGAGCACATCCCGCATCCGGGAACGAAGGCCAAGCTTCACTACTTCCGCGGCCGAGCGCTCGCGGATCTCGGCAAACCCGGGGACGCCGCGTCCGCGTGGGTCGATGCTGTCGAGGCCGACCCGCTAGGCTACTCGGCCGCCCAAGCCATGTCTCGCTTGCACGCGGCAGGAACGGAGTCGTTCGAGCGCGGTCTCGCGGTGCTCCAGCGAGAGACTCCGAAGGCCGATGTGGTCACCTCGTCCAAGGGCACGGAGCGGGCCGTCCTGCTCGCGCGGCTTGGACTTGGGGATGACGCTCGGGAGGAGCTGTCCCGGGCGGGCGTGCGCGGGTGGCCCGCGATCGCGGTCCTCAACCAGGCCGGCCTGTACGCCGAAGCCCAACGCACACTCGCCAACCTCGGGACGACGTGGCGTGGGACTCCGCCAGGCGGCGAGAACCTTCCGGTTTGGAAGCTGGCACATCCACAGCCGTTCGCGGATCTCATCGATGGGTACGAACGTAGCCACGACGTCCCCGACCTCCTCGCCTTTGCCGTGATGCAGACCGAGAGTCGATTCAACCCCGGTGCGACCTCATGGGCCGGAGCACGGGGTCTCATTCAGCTGATGCCCGCGACGGCTCAGGGCGTCGCGAAGAAGGCGGGGATGACGGTCACCAAGGACGACCTCTACGACCCCGCGACCAACCTCAACCTCGGGATGCGTTACTTGTCCGGTCTGGTCGGTCGCTACGGCGGAGGGCCGGGCGCCGTGGCGCTGGCAATCCCCAGCTACAACGCGGGTGCGGGTGCGGTCGACAAGTGGCTTGCAGAGCGGGGGAACTGGGACCTCGACTTGTTCATCGAGGCCATCCCGTACGACGAGACTCGCAAGTACACGCAGTCGGTGTTCGGTCGCTGGTGGGCCTATCGCTGGATCTACGGCGAGGGCAGCCCCGCCGAGCGGGTTCCGCTGCTTCCGGTCTCGACACCGAAGAAGGCCTGAGGCTGGTCCGCGAGCGGCCAGGAATGGACGCTCGCGACCTGGAGAGTTGTTCGTCCGCGCCGACGTCCGGTGCGCCGTCTCGTTCCTCGCCGTCGATGTCGTACGTCGCGCTCGCCCCACCGAGGTTCGCGCCCATGTCGACGGCCTCGGCGCCGGGGATGAGGTGCAGGTCGCCTTCCAGAGGGGTGACGAAGCCGCCGTCGAGGCGTCGTCGGCGGAGATCACATTGTTGCGGATGACGCCGCGGTGACGGCCGTAGTCGCCGTCGTTGCAGCCCGGGTTGGGGATGGGTCGGTGGTCGACACCGTCCTCCTCGAGCCCGGACCGAATCCCGATCGCGCTACTCCGGCGGTTCCGGGTCGATCCACGTGGGGATGTAGAGCGCGTCGAGCTCGACCACGGCCTCGTCGGGAAAGCGAGTGAACACCATGTCGGTCATCTCCACGTAGAGCCGATCACACGAGAACGCGCAGCCCTTGTCCTCCGAGAGCAGTTCGACGGTGACCTCTCCGCTCCTGCCGATGAACAGCTCTCCGTCGGGGGGGGCGTCTTCGCAGACGACGTCCTCGGGCAAGAAATCACCAACGACGGCATTGATGAACGGGGCATCGGGCCCCGGCAGCACGTACGTCCTCTTTGTCGTCTCCCCTGGGACGCCGCCGTTGTCGGGCACGGTTTGGATCAAGAACATGACGTTTGGCGGTGAGGAGTTGTCGGTCCAGGCAACCTTGCGGCTGGTGCCGCATTCCTCGGAGTACACGAGGGTGGAGCGAGCGCGAGCGAGCGCCTCGAGAGCAGCGTCGACCCCCTCGGTGTCCCCCGATTCACCGGAATCCCCGGTCTGGCCTGTACCGCCGTTGGTGCTCGCCTCTGCGGCACGACTCGCAGTCTGTCCGACCGAGTCGCCCGAGGTGCTGCTCGGACCCGACGCGGTCGCGCCGATCTCGTTCGAGGATGCGTCGCAGGCGGTGAGGATGAAGAGACAGACGAGCCGTCGCATTCCGGGGGGCATCATGATGTCTTTGTCTCCGGCGTGTCGGGCTTCCGTCAGGCGTTGGGTCATTTTGTTGCGAGTCGGCATGTAGCGCGGACGCGTTGCACCAACGTCGCGTTCCCGTGCGAGAGGGTAAAGGCCTGAGCTGCCCCACGCCCTTCGGTGTGTCGCCCAAGGTTGCACAGGGCGATCGCACGATACCCGCGGCGCTCTTGCGCGAGTTTCCCGTCGGGGAACCGGCGAGCGTGCTCATCGAGCGTGCGCATGGCATCCGCGGTTCGATCCCCGTCGAGTGCGCTCTTGACCGCACCGATGAGCCTGACCTCTGCGAGCAAGCGGTCGGGCGTATCGACGTCGGATGGCGCGGGCTCGACGTGACGACGTGGAGATGAAGGGGCAACTACCGGGACTTGAGCCGCAATGACAGCGGGAGCCGGATCTAACGATGAGCTGAGTGTCTTCGACGGGTTTGGCGGTGTCGACGGGCGGTCGGCCGCAGGCGCTGAACCGATCGACGCCTCAACGGCCGCGCCTGAAGGCGGTTCGTGCTCGAGCGCCCGCGCACCCACCCAGCCCAGGAGCCCGGCCGCGACCGCGGCAGCGAGGCCTTTGCCCAGTGCGACAGAGGCGATCGGGACCGGGGCCAGGCGAAGGGCGAGGAGCGCGGCGACGCGATCTCGAGATTCTGTGCCGGGCTGAGTCTGGCGGCGTGCGGCGTCGTAGACCTGCGACCCGTCGAATACGCCCGACTCTTGGAGGCGGGAGCGGAGCTGCCGGCGCCCCGCCTTGATTCGGGAATACGCCGTCTCGACGGGGAGCCCGAGCGTTCGTGCAATCTCGGGCCCTGTCATCCCTTCGAACACATGAAGAACGACTGCGCTGCGCTTCTCGTCGTCGAGACCGTCGAGGGCGTGAAGCACGAGGGCCGCCTCGTCGCGATTCTCGAGCGTCTCCTCCAGGCTTGAACTCCAGGTTGGCTGAAGGGCGAGCGCCTGAGCCTTACGCTCGGCCCGCGCCGCCCCTCGGCGGGAGCGGTAGGCGACGCGCCGGGCAATGGCGAACAACCACGTGCGCAGGCGGCTGCGAGCTTCGAAGTCGTCGAGTCGGCGGAAGACGACCACGAAGACGTCCTGGCACGCATCCTCGAGGTTGCGTGACGCGACGCCGAGCCGGAGAAGGCTCGACCAGACGAATGCATGATGCTGGCGGTAGATCGCCTCCAGACGCGGGGTCAGCGCGCCCCCAGGGACCACGCGCTTGCTGGTCATGGTCATGGTCACGATCTGCTTCGTCTCCAGCTCGGCAGGTTTCCGTCACGAACTCGGCGCGGAAAACCGTACCTCCACACCCAACGACATGCGCAGGGCAGCTGGCCCGGCACGAAAAAGGGTGTCGAACTCGCGAACGTGAAAGCGTGGTCGCGCCAAGCTCACCACACCGCCCCCTCCAAGACGAACACCCACGCGCGGAATCGGGGCGAACACCACAGATGCGTCCGCGGTTGCCGCGAGGTACGGCGCGCTAGCCCGACCAGGCTCGTCCAACTGGCCTGCTCTTCCGCGCAAGCTGCCAGCCTCCCCTCCTGCGCACAGGGGAACCGACAGCCGTCCTTGACTCGGGGCCCAACAACCCACGGCCCCGATCGTCCACAGGTCGAACGAGGCTCCGACGACGACGTCCTCATATTCACGCGACTGCGGGAAGACGTAGAGCCCCCGAAGTTCGGCCCGCCATGTCGGACCCGACACGCCGAGTGCGCCCGCGACTCCGCCCCCGGTGATCTGGGGCAGCACCCGAAGGGCCTGGACCACGCCCTCGGCACGAACGAGGACGCCCACGGGGAAGCGTTGCGCTGATGAGGAGCGCGCCGTTGTAGCCACGCTCGATCGTTGTTTCGATGCTGGGGGTCCGGTCTCGATCTCGGGCCGAACCAACTCCGTATCCTGAGGCTCGGGTAATGGCGCCGCGGGAACGAACTCGGCGGTTTCGGTGGGGGAAGATGACTCGGAGCCGACAGCGAGCAGTAGACCCGCCGTCTCCGCCAGTGCGGCGCAGTCCTCGGCTTCGACACGCCGTGTCGACTCTCCGGAGGTCCCTTTGATACGGAACTCCAGTACGAAACCACCGGCTGGGGCGACGGTGATCGTCGCCGTCCCAACGGGGGGTTGTTGGCCTGCGCGAGCGTGTCGCCGGAACGAGGCCTGCATTGTGCGCGCCCCGGGGCAACCCTCCGGCGCCTCCCACCGTACCGGGAAGGTTGCCGCACTCGGATCGGATGCGAGACTGAGGGACAGGGCCACGGCCGCGAGGAGTGGCACCGTTGGAGCATATCCGATGCGAGCCAGGGCAGTGGCAGACGGGCTCAGGCGCGGTGCGCGAGGGCCTGGGTCTGTCGCACGACCGCCTCGCTCAGGAGCGGTGGGGTGGTGGCTTCACAAGGCAGGAGTGACACTGTCTGCAAGGCGCTCGCAGCGTCGGTCGTGCGTGCCCGGTGCAGGTGAGCCGAGCCCACAAACATATCCTTGGATCACGACGGACGGCAGTCAGAACCTCCTTGTGATTCAGCGAGCCGCAGGCAGTGCGGCGGCGCGGAGGATCGCAAGAAGCCACTTCGCGGACGATTGGAGCACGGACCTCCTGGCCGGTGACGTCGCGCGTGAGCGTGGTGCAGGCGCTGAGTTCGGACGGAACCCTTCGAGGTGGTCGTTGTCTGGTCGGTCAGGCATGCCTGTATCGATCGCAAGAGGACCAGCTTCGATGAGCCTTTGGCAGTTGCTCGTTCCCGCAGCCTTCGGCGTCTGTGGGATGGCTTGTTCTGCGCAGCCCGCAGCGCCGGACACCCTGAATGATACTGCGGCGCTCGGTCGGCCAAACGCAGACGATACGACTACACCTCTGGCGGCCTCGACTCCGCCGTCCACGCGTCGAACGTCGGAAGACCCGCGGCGAGGGCAATCAACCGAACGGTGAAGTGTTCCCGAGTGCGTACCAGGTCGTCGTGCTCTGCCTGCTCTGGCCTTGTCGGCTCCATGCCGAGCTCCGACTCGAATGGGCCCCGACCATGACGGCAAACCTCGTGTTCAGCTTCCCCCTCGTTCTGCGCGTTGTCTGGCATAGGGCCGGGGAGGGCGGTCGCAAGGACGGCGTATGTCAGTGGCTTCAGCATCGGCGGATCACTCTCGCCGGGCACGTTGGCGAGCGACGCCCGTTTCCGTGTCTGACTCGAATCCTAGGGCGGCAGCGACCTGCGGCGCATACCGAAGGTCTTCGGTTCACCGGGAACCTCGAGGGCCGAGAGACGTCCAACCCCTTTGTGCGCGTCGTCCACATGACCTGGCTTCTTGCATGCTGCATCGGGTGCACGACCCCGCACGCCTCGGCGCCGTATCGAGAGCCGACGTCCTTCCCAGCTCACCTGTCGCCGCCGCAGTGTGGTGTGGACTTGGAGGCGCTCGCACCGTTGGCTCGACTCCAGTCCCTCGAGACACTGCAGACGTGTGTGTGGCTCGAACCCGGCGACGCGCGAGCCATCATCGACCGGTTCTACGCCGCCCAACTCGAAACCACAGCCGACCCTGCAACGGTCAACGCCGAGTGGGCTGCCGCTCTACGTACGCTTGGGGACGAGGGCGCCGCGAACACGAAGTGGCAGGCCGCTGTGGACGCAGGATTCGCCGCTGGAGATCCGGATGCAGTGGTGCACCATGCTCACACGCTCATCACTGCGGGTCGCTGCGAGGCCGCCCAAGCTCTGCTCGCGCGCCCCAGTCTTGCGAAGCACGAGGGTGCTGCCGAAGCTCGAGAGCGTCGCTGCGCGGCGGCTGTGTTGCAGCGAGAACCACCGGATGAGATTTCCGACCCCCAACCCGGCCGAGGGTGGCCCTTATTGATCGCCCCAGGCGGCCCAGTGCCAGCACGCCCGAGTTCGCGTCGATGACTCGTCGGACACGACGACCAGGAGCAGCGGCGCCTCAGCTACGTTTTTGGAACTTGCGCTTGCCGCCGTAGCCACCGCCGTGTCGGCTCGGACCGCGACGGTTGAAGCGACGTCCGGCACTGCGTCCGTCGTCTTCGCGGGCCGGCTCAGCTTCGATGACCCGGGCGGACATCGGCTCGAGCGGAAGACGAGGCTCGGCCATCTGCAGGAGCGTGGCCACGAGCAAGGCGGGGTCGCGCTTCTCGAGGACGCTCGTCGCATACGCCATCGTCTTCTCGTCGGGTTGCTCAGCGTTGTCCATCCGAGCATGCAGATCGCGACGGACGTTCTTGGTGATCGTCTTGCGGACCTTGCCGGGCGTGGGGACCGGCTCCCAGTTCGCTTCGACTTTGGCGGAGCGCAACAGGTGGCGCACGAAGTGCTGAGCGCGCGGGGGGACGAGCAGCAGGCTGCGACCTTGGCGACCGGCACGACCGGTTCGGCCCGAGCGGTGGGTGTAGTCGTCCGGGTCCTGCGGGGGGGTCATGTGCACGACCAAGCCGATGTCCGGCACGTCGATGCCACGTGCTGCGACGTCGGTGCTGACCAGGACCTGGATGGTGCCGTTGCGGAACGCGCTGAGCGTACGGGTACGCTGTGCTTGGCTGAGGTCGCCCGAGAACGGCAGCGCCGCGAACCCGTCCTGGCTGAGTTTCTCGGCCAGCTCGGAGGCGCCGATCCGTTTGTTCACGAACACCAGGACCTGCTCGCCGAGCGTCAGCAGCAGCGCGTTGACCAGGGCTTCGTAACGCTGGTCGTAGTCGACGAGCTGGACGACGTGCGCGATGTCGACGTTGGCCTGACCGAGCTGCGTGCCCTCGAGGTGAAGCGCGTCTTTTTGGAACTTGTTGGCGATGCCCTTGACCGCGCCCGCGAAGGTTGCGGACACGAGGTGGCTGCGGCGCTCTGCCGGGACCGCCTCGATGATCGCCTCGAGGTCCTCACGAAAGCCCATGTCGAGCATCCGGTCGGCTTCATCGAGCGCAACCGTGTGGACTTCTTTGCAGGAGACGGCCTCACTGCGGATGTGATCGAGCATGCGGCCGGGCGTGCCCACGAGGATCGTCGGCGGCCGGCGAAGCATCCGCAGGTCGGCGCGCATGTCGGTGCCTCCGACGACGTACTCGACACGAAGCCCCTCGATCTCGGCGAGCAGCCACGTGAGCTCGTCGGCAACCTGCGTGGCGAGCTCGCGGGTCGGCGCGATGATCAGCGCGCGAGGGCCGTCGATGTTCCGAGGCAACGGCGGCCCCTCGAGGAACGCTCGCCCGAGGACGAGGCCCAGCGCGACGGTTTTTCCGGAGCCGGTCTGCGAGGAGATTCGCAGGTCTTGCTCCGTCGACGGCTCGTTCAGAACCGCGAGCTGGACCGCCGTGAGCGTGGTGAAACCGCGACGCTCGAGCGCTGTGCGAAGCTGTGGCGGCACCCCCTCGAACGGATCGGTCTTGGGTTCGGGGGCGTCGACTTCGTGCTCAGGGGCGGACATCACAAGTTCCGGAGGGCCGGGGAAGAGCCCCGTCTAACACCGTTTGCACACGAATGCTCCCTCATGGCCGCGCGTTGCATCACGCCCAGCCGCCCAGCTTGGTGCGCCCGGAGCGAGTTCCGCGTGCCCCGCGGTGGTCTACGGGGTCTCGTCGAACACGCTCGTGCCCGGGCCCATCCGTCGTTGCAGGCGCGAGACACGGGGCTCGTCCACGCTGATCGGGCCTTCGGCTTCGCGCCGCTGTGGGTCCGCCCACTCGCGCACGATGCGATACAGGCCGTGGTCGAACGGGATGCCAGGCGCGGCCGCCACCGGCTCGATGCGTTCGCGTTGCCCCACTCGATCCATTTCGAGCGCGCGGTGATGGCAGAACGGGTTGTTTCCAGGTCGGCCCATGAGCGGCTCCGAGGTCGCCGTGCAGCCGCCTCGGCAGGTGTCGGCGTAGTAGCACTGGGCGCAGTAGCCCCACAGCTCGGACGTGCTGCGCTCGCGGATGTACGCGAGTTCCGCCGAGCGGGTCCACAGCTGCGCCAAGCTGTGCTCCCGGATGTTGCCGCCGACGTTCTCGGGACCACCGAGGCTGGGACAACCCTTGATGTCGCCGTGGGACTCGATACCGACCTGAGCGCGACCAGCACCGCAGCCCTTGTAGTGGCGTTTTTGTAGCGAGCGAAGTTCGCCTTCGAGGGGTCCGAAGTAGCCGAGGTTGTTGCCTGGCCAGATCTTGATCCCGTGCTCTCGGGCTCGCGCGAGGATCGGGCGCAGGACCTCGAAGACCTCCAGCATCATGTGCGGCTGCAGCAGAATCTCGGGATGGTCGGCCGCGTTGCCAAAGGGGGATGTGATCTGCAGTTGCCAGCCGAAGGCACCGGCCTCCGCGATGCGCTCGAGCAAGACCGGGAGGTCCCGCAGCGTCCGGCGGTTGATCTGCGTGTTCACGCCCACGGGAACGCCTACTGCGCGCAGTCGCCGGACGGCCGCGAATGCCTTGTCGTGGCTCCCGGGGATCCCCCGCAATGCGTCGTGGGCCTCGGCCAGGCCATCGATCGAGATCGACACCGTGCGAATCCCGGCCTGCCGCAGCGCCTCGACCCGTTCGGGCGTGAGGTTGAGTCCTCCCGTGGTCATGGTGACCGACATCCCGCGGGCGCGGATCTCGTTGACGATCAAGACGAAGTCGTTGCGCAGGTAGGCTTCCCCACCGACCAGGGTGACCTCGCCGACGCCGATGTCCGCGAGCTGGTGGACGAGGTCCAGACACTCCTGCGTGCTCAGCTCGTCCTTTCGTGCTTTCCCCGCCCGAGAGCCGCAGTGAATGCAGCGCTGGTCGCAAGCCAGCGTGATCTCCCAGACCGCATAACGTGGCGTGGGGACTTCGCCAGCGGGCGTGTCCCGTAGCCGGCGGGCGTCAGGAACCGGCAGGTCCTGAAGCACCCGAAGGCGCCGCTTGGCTTCGTCGAGCCGCACGTCAGCCCGGGACGCAGACGTCGGTGTCCAGGGCTTCGTCGGAGACGGGCTCGCAGGCTTCGTCCTTGGCGCAGCTGGCCACTTTCGGGTCACAGGTCTCGAAACACAGCGGGAGCGCACCCTCGAACTGGACGAGACATGTACCTTCGAGACAGACCGGCGCGTCCTCCGAGTTACTACACACCTCGACGCAACTTCCCTCGTTGGTCTCGGGGTCGACGTAGAAGCACATCGATCCGAGCACACACGTGTCGATCCCGGACACGGCGCTGCCCTCGACAATGCACGGATCGCCCGGGCTGCCGGGATCCGGAGCGATAGGGCTGCATCGGCTTGCGTTCCAGATCTCGCCACCATCGTTGGCCCACGGCATGCACTTTTCCCCCTGCACGCAGTCATTCATGAAGACGTCGCATTCGTACGGGACTCCTCCGCCATCCACGGGGCAGCCGCCGTAGAAGCCACCGCAGGAGTCGAAGGTGTCATCGTCGAGGGTCGTGCTGTCGCCCCCGGTGGTCGTGTCTCCGATGCTCGTGCCTCCGGAGGTCGTCGCGTCGGGATCGGTTGTCGTGGTGCTCGGGTCGGGCACCGTGGTTCCAGGGACGGGCGTGTCGCCGGAACTCGAACTGAGGGCAGCGCTGCTCGACGAGGCATCCGCTGTGTCGCCGGCGTCGGAGACCGCGGGCCCGCATCCGCAGAGCACTGCGCCGACCGCGATCACCATGACCGCAACCGGAACACGCTGGGTGGGGATCGAGCGCAGTGGCGACTCGCAGAACGGGCAGGCCTTTTCCTCGCCGAGAACGTGACGCGTGCAAGACGGGCAGGGCAGCATGGGTGTACGATAGCTTTGTTGGAGTTTGTTTTGGCGGATTTCATTCGATACCAGGGACCTCGACATGTGGGAGGGCGATGGCCTCTCCCCCGACCGTCGCATCCGGCGCCAAAATGGCCACGACCAGCTGACCGGTGGCGCAAACCTCTCCCGCTTCGTCCGTAATCGTCGCCTCCCATCGGCCCCGGTCCTCGCTGGTTTCTGTGGCGCGAACGGCTTCCGCGCGTAGCCGAGCTCCCACCCGAGTCCCACGACGGAATCGCGTCGTGTTCTCGAGTCCGACCGCGTTGCGGCCTCGCGCCAGCTCTGCCAGGGCAGCACCCACCGAGCAGACGGACTCGACCATCGCCGTATAGACCCCGCCGTGCACGAGCCCGTAGGGCTGCAAGTGCGCCTCGGTCACCGCGAGCGTCGCGACCACTCGGTCGTCCGCGACCGATTCGTACCGGAGCCCCAGGTGCAGGTCGAGCCCCGTTCGGTTGGCGTCGATCAGCGCGGCTCGCTGATCGGCAGGGAGTGAGGAGAGGAGCTTGGCCAGCACGGCCGCCGAGGGAGGCACGCTGCAGAGTGTAGTACCTCCACGCCTGAAGTCCGTCTGTGGGTTGGTGAGGACTGCGCGCGGGACCGGCTATCCTTGCCGCTACGCTTCGCTCTCCGGGCGCCACAGACCTGGCTTGAGACTTCCGGTGCGCCTCCGAAGGGCGCGTCATTCGATCGGGGAGGCTTCGATGCGGCTCATCGAGATGGCGGGGTGGGTGACCTGCAACAGCACGTTGGTACCGGGCACGCCGTCCTGGTAGTCGAAGCGGTCGGCGCCGAGCTCGAAGGTGGTCCGCATCCAACGAACTGTTCCTTCGTCGTCGAGCGTCGCTGGCATGGGTCCGAGCCCTCGGTAGCTGGCGCCGTCCCATTGTTGAAGCACGCCTTCGGTCGCGGAGGCGTAGGTGAGGCTGACGAGGAGTCGCCGGTCCTCACCGTCTTCGATGTCGACGACCACGTTGGCGTTGGCGGTGGTCGAGGTTCGCGCCGGGAGCGTGAGGCCTCGGCTGAGGTCTGCGGGCTCTCCCCAATCGACGGTGTAAAAGCGAACCCCACCGGGGGCTGCTGGCGCGGCGTCGTCACCGGGGCCGGCAACCGTCTCCCACGCTGTCCCTGCACGCAGACCATCGGGGCGGTGGCTGAGCATGAGCGCGATCGCCAGGGTGCGCGCACCGTCGACCGTGCCACCTTCGAAGGCTCGCTCGAATCGGCTGAGGTAGCTACTGAAGTACAGCGAGCGGCCAAGCTCGAAGACCGCCGGGTCGCCGCCGGGCGCATCGCCGTGGGCGGCGTAGGCGATCACCGCAGCTCGCGACCATGCCCATTCGCTCTCGCCACCATCGGTGCCGTCCACGAAACCGTGGAGCCGCGCCGGGTGGCCGCTCCACATGATGTCGGTGAGGGTCGCGGCGACACCTTGCATCTGGGACGCGCTCCACCATCCGCGCTCGCCGGCCTCTCGCATCAACTGGGTGGTGACCAGCGCGTGGGAGACATCCTCGGCGCGTCGCTGCGCGAGAGGGTAGCCGTCGTCTGCGTAGTTCCAGGTGTAGCCGTCCGTCGGGTTGCCGCTGGTCCGAGCCCACAACAGATCGGCTGTCTGTGGGGGACGCTCGGCAAAGCTGGCGGGACTCCCGGACTCGCTGAGAATCTGGCTGGCCATCGCGACGAGGGCGCTGGTGTTGTGGACCGCGATCGCGTCGGAGGGCTGCGTCGAGTACCACCAGTATCCGCCGTCCGCGACGCTGGTGTAGTGGTCGTCCCAGCGCTCGATGAGGGCTTCGCCGAACGCCCGCACCTCGTCGGTGTCCGGGTGACCCGCGTCATCGAGCACGCGGACGATCTTGGCCACGCCCAGCGCCACCATGCCCGACTGCCAGGTGTACGCAGTGAAGGCCGGGTTGGTGCTTCCATCACCAAACGCATCCCACGCGTCCTCCAAACCAAACGCGGGTCCACCTCCAACGACCATGTCGGCGGAGGCTTCGAGTTCGTCGATCTCGACGAGCGCGGCGTCGATGAGGGCCTCACGTTCGGCAAGCTCGTAGTCGCGGGCGTGCCACAACAACTCGCCGATCGCCTGGAGAACGTAACCTTGCGCCGCGCTGTGGCCGTACGAGGTGCTGGTGTCGAGGGCGTTTGTGTTCGACAGCATGCTGTCGATCGCTTGGGTGGTCAGGCTGGGGTAGGGACCGAGCGCGAGGTCGGGGTAGGGCGGAAGCTCGGTGCCTCCACTGGTGTCGCTGCTGCTGGTGTCGCTGCTGCCGCTGCCACCGGTAAGGTCACCCGTGACGCCGTTGGTCTGGGCGTCGGTGCTGCTAGCCATGCCCGTCGAACCGCCCGTGCTGGACGCCAAGCCGGGACTTGTCGGGTCCGAGCCCGATGCGCTGGACTCGCCCACGTCGCTGTCCGATGCAACTTCGGCCTCCGGGGTCCCGCAGGCCGCACAACACAGCAACAGCCCGATCCACCGCTTCGCATCCACGAGACGATTGTGCCACAGCTGACTACAGAAAACGGTCGAGGACCCCGAGCAGGTCCGCCCGGGAGAAGGGTTTCTCGAGTACCGGGACATCGATGCGCTCCGCGAACGCCTTCGCCTCCGAGGTGACGGTTGCACCGGTCATGAAGACGAAGCGCTTGCGAATGCCTTCGTCCGCAGCGTGGAGAGCCTTGTACACATCCATGCCGGTCATCTCCGGCATGATGAGGTCGCAGAGGATCAGGTCGAAGCGTGAGGCCATTGCCATCTCGACCGCCTGGGCTCCTCGGTTCGCGGTGTGGACCTGATGACCGCGGAGCGACCGAGCCAGCGCCGAGGTCAGCATCTCCTCGTCGTCGATGATGAGGATGCGGAGGTGTAGATCCTCGGTCGGAGTGGCGTCGTGAATGGGCACCGATGGGGTGCCGACCTCCTCCGTGTCGGGCGCGACCGGCAACACGATCGTCGCCCGGGTGCCTCCGTCCGTCATCGGCTCGAGGCGGATCTGGCCCTGCATCGACTCGACGATGCTCCGGCATACGTACAGGCCCAGGCCCGTGCCTTCTCCGACATCCTTTGTGGTGACGAACGGCTCGAACAGCCGGTCGACGTGCCGGGGGTCGATGCCAGGTCCGGTGTCGCAGATCTCGAGCAGTACGCCTTGCGAAGCCTTCCGGGTTCGGACGGTGATCGTGTTCTCGCTGGGTTTGCCTGGATCGATCGCCTGGATCGCGTTGACCAGGAGATTGAGGAAGACCTGGCCGAGCTGCGCTTCATCGGCATGAACGCGCGGCACTCGTCCGTAGTCTCGAACGATCCTGGCGCGCTCGCGGGCCTCGCCTTCGCAGATGCGAATCGCCGCGTCGAGCGAGCGGTGCACATCGACGCGGGTCTTCTGCGCGGCCTTGCCTGGATGAGAGATGCCGCGGAGGTCCTTTACGATTGTCGCGACACGTCGGACGCCCTCGCGAGCCTGGGAGATGCTGGTCTGCAACTCCGGGTTGGATGGGGCGCCGCGCAGTTGGTCCTCGACAACTTCGAGGTTGCTCAGCACGAACGACAGCGGGTTGTTGATCTCATGGGCGACCGTGGCCGCCAGGGTTCCCAACGCGGACAGGCGATCCGCACGAAGTAGCTGGGTGTGCAGCCGTGCTGCGTCATTCTCCGCCTGTCGGACCCGCTGGCCGTGGTTGCGCACGTACAGCGTGAGCGTCGCGACGGCGAAGATGATCGACACGCCAACGAGCATGTACAAGGCGGTCCAGTATCGACCCAGCTCCACGGAGTAGGCGGCGGTCTGCCGGCGAAGCGCCGGGACGAGGCCCGCGATGCCTGGGAGCGCCGACTCCGGCGGCGATTCGGACTGATCCAGCGTTCGCAGGTCATGCACGCTGGCTTCGACGGCTTTCGCAAGCGCAGGGTCGTCGCGGCCCGCTGCAACGAGCGCCGGAAGCTCGGTGTCCAGGGCGCCGATGGCGACGTCCAGAGCTCGTGGGTCGTCAGATCGCGCAGCCTGCTCAACCCGCCTGGCGAGTTGCATCCAGTACACACGCTGACCGAGGTCCGTCCGCAGGGTGGATACATCTCGGACGACGACCACGCACCATGCCGTGAACGCTGCCAGGCATACGCTTGCGACGACGACACTGCTGATGAACACCGCGCGTCCTTGCGGCTTTCGACCCCCGAGCACGGTGCCCTCATTGTTCAGGAGGGCCCTTTGGCCGGACGGTCCGCTTTGGGCCGCCGGTGCGCTCTGGCCGGGACAGGCTTCCGGCCCGGTTCGGGTTCATCCGCGTTGCGCCGAGAATTCCGAGAAACAGGGTCGGCCGGATCCGCGGGAGACTCAGCTGCTGTGTGGCTTGGGCGGGGGCAAGGCGCCGGCAGGTGACGTCCCGGCCGGTAAGGCGTCTTTGGCCATCTTGCGCTCCATGCTGCGGATCTTCGCGGTGAAGAACGCTTCAGCACCGGCGTACAAACAGACGAACGTCCACACGGGCGACAGGTGCGTGATCCAAGCCAGGCTCCACACCGCGAACACGAGCGACGCGCGTCCGACATCGCCATTGAGCAGCTGGCCAGTGCCGGGCAGGAACAGGCTGAGCAAGCCCGCGGTGACGGGGAGCCGCGGCTCTTCGGGGTCCTCGTCGTAGAGCACAAGCGCGTCCTCCTCGTCCTCGATCGGCACGAGCATGGCTTGCTCGCCGAGCTCGAGTGCGGCCTCGCGGAACATGGATTCGAGACGCTGCTTCTCGGCGTGTGGAACCCGGAACCGACGCGACGTGTCGCCGCGCTCGATGAGTTCCCCGGACTGGACCAGCGATGCCACGACAGTCTCGACGTCGGGCTTGGGCGCCTGCAGGGTGCGCGCAGCAGACTCGATCGTGACCCATTGGACACGAGGGTCGGCGAACAAGCTGAGCAGGCGAGAACGGAGGTTTGTTCCCGAGGGGGCCGATGGAATGGGTGCGGTCGGGCGCTCGGTGTGGTCCCAGCCGCTGCCGAAGCCGGCGTCGCGAGAGGCGGGGGCGTGTGGTCCCTGGGTGCTGGATCGAGGTCGGGCCAGGTTCCCGGCACGGTCGCGGTTGTCCCCGCGTTGGTCCCGTGTTTGGTCGGGCGGAGTGAGCGGTCGCGAGCTACCGAAGCGGCCGCGTCGAAGTCGACCCAGCATGCGTCGGCCGCGATTGGCTCTCGAACTCACCCTTCATTCGTAGCGCAGCGGGCAGGGGTGGTCCACCCTTCGGCGGTCCGCGGACACACGCAAAGACGCAGCAGGCCCGCTGCACCCTCCCCGCTCGGGCGGGTCGGGCGCAGTCTTTTCGCGTCAGACCGAGACGTCAAAGGTGCGCAGGGCCTCGTTGAGGCTGGTGCGCGTGTCCGTCGAGGCCTTCCTGTGGCCGATGATGAGGGCACACGAGAGCTGGTACTCGCCCGCTGGGAACTGCTTTTTTCGGGTCCCGGGCACCACGACACTTCGAGCAGGGACCCGCCCCTTGAGGGTGACGGGTTCGGGACCGGTCACGTCGATGATGGGTGTGGACGCCGTGATGACCACGTTGGCTCCGAGAACAGCTTCCTTTTCCAGGTGAACGCCCTCGACCACGATTGCGCGAGATCCGACGAAGCAGCCGTCTTCGATGATCACGGGTGCCGCTCCGGGGGGCTCGAGGACGCCGCCAATACCCACGCCACCGGAGAGGTGAACGTTGCGTCCGATCTGCGCGCAACTGCCCACCGTGGCCCAGGTGTCGACCATCGTGCCCGAGCCAACCCAGGCTCCGATGTTGACGTAGCTGGGCATGAGGATGGCCCCGCGCTCGATGAAGCTGCCGAAGCGTGCGGTCGCGGGCGGAACGACACGAACCCCGGCGTCTTCCCAGTCGCGCTTGAGCGGGATCTTGTCGAAGTACTGATAGGGGCCGACCTCTTCGACCCGCATCTCCTGGACGATGAAATAGAGCACGATCGCCTGCTTGACCCAGGCGTTCACCGTCCACGCCTCGTCTTCGGTGCCCGGAGGGGTCGCGACGCGGAGCGTGCCGTCATCGACCAGGGCCACGGTGTGGCGCACGGCGGTGCGGTGCTCCGAATCCTCGAGGAGCGTACGGTTTTCCCAGGCTGCCTCCACGCGGCTACGGAGCTGGGCCTGGTCGGCGTCACGGTGGGTGCTCATGCGCACTCCTTCCCACACGTGCGCGCCCTGGACAAGGGGGTCACGCGGCCCGGGCGGGTGCAGGCGCTTGGTCGAGGCGGGCCCCCATCTGTAGCGTGGCGTGGGTGAACACCACCTCGATTGTGCCGCGGGCGCCGAGGACATCCGTGGGGATCGACTTCCCGTCGGCGAGGAGCCGGAGGCCATCGCGGACCCCATCCTCGACCGCGGAGGAGAACACCGTCGGCGGTTCCAGTCCGAACCCACGGCTCCAGTGACGGTTCCAGTGTGTGGGCACATGTGCCCCGAGGAGGCGGAGCATGGTCTCGTCGGGAACCGGCCATGTCGCATCCAGGCCGAGGCTGGTCTGCAGGGCGGCGGCGTAGAGATCTGCGGAGGCCGAGTCGATCCGACCCAGCGGGCCGAGCAGCACCAGGGATTGCTCGGGCGCAATCCGGGGTAGGGCGCGGACCGACTCGGCGGCTTGCGGCGGACGCGAGGCAAAGCTCCCGAACGCGGCCGGCCACGAGACGCGAGTGGTCCCAAGGCCGCGGCAAAGCTGGGTCTCGAAGTCGTCGTAGAGCCCACGCGCCTCGGCCGTCCGCGCGGCGGCACGCATTCTCATCAACCCGGTGAGGCAGCGGGGTGCGTCTGACAGTGCCTCGAACAGAGCGGGCCAATCTGGGGCGCGTCTCACCCACTGGGCGCGAATGCCAGAGGCGACCGCTCGAAACACCGCTTCTGCACCACCGACCACCGTCTTGTCATCGGATTTGCCTCCGGTGCCTTGAGTTCTCCCCGCGCGCGCCGATGGACCACAGCGGGACACAAACGTAGCCGAACAGTCGGCTTTGGGACCGGTTTGAGATGCGTAGCACCGAAAAGTCGACAGAAAACGACGCGAGGGGTTGCGCGACGAACCCACCCTCACAATAGAACCCATTGAGCGAGGACAATCCCAATGCAGGCCGCCGATCTTGCCCAGTCATTCCCAGAATCTATTGCCGAGAGTCGCCTAAAAAGCGCTCCACCCACCTTTAGGGGGCATTCCCCCGCCGCCCGACGCGTACAATCGATGATTCATCGCGCCGTTCGGACCAACCTGCCAGTGCTGCTGGTCGGCGCGACAGGGTCGGGAAAGGAGAGCATTGCTCGCATCCTTCACCACTTCGGTGGCGGAGAGGTCCCCAACGTGGAGGTCATCAATGCGAAGGAGCAAGGCCGATTGGTGAGCCTCGGGGCTTTCACCTACCTCAGCAACCTCGAGGACCTGAGTCTCGAAGAGCAAGCGCGCATCCCCGCCCTCACCGGCCTGGGCCGTGTGGTCATCGGGACCGAGTTGAAGCCCGAGAGCGAAGAGGGCCGCCAGCGCCTGCACCCGCAGATCGTCCGCTGGGCATGCGGGGTTCGCATCGATGTCCCCACGCTCGCTGAGCGTATCGAGGACTTGGAGATGATCTCGATGGACATCATCTCCAAGACGGCCACCCGCCGTCCGATCGGCGGCATCGCCGACAACGCGCTGGATTGCCTGCGGTCGTACCGCTGGCCCGGCAACATGGATGAACTCGACGACGTGATCCGCCAGGCGGTCACCGCGGGCGCGACCGAGCAGATCGAGCTGCGCGACCTCCCAGCCAAGCTGCGGGTCCGCGACGTGCACTACGCCCGCACCGAGTCGCCCGAGCGCCAGCTGTGTCTCGAGGAAGCCGAGAAACAGGCCATTCGCCGCGCACTGAACTACGCCCGAGGCAACAAGCGGAAAGCCGCGCGTCTGCTGCACATCGGCAAGACCACCCTTTACCGCAAGCTGAAGCAGTACGATCTCGAGTAGAACCGAGTCGTCATCCTTCGCTGCGTTGCGCCTTCGAGTCCGCGTCCTTTGCGGTCGCTCGAGGGCGCTCTGCGTTTGGCCTGGCTGGGAAATTGGCTACGTGTCGAACTCACCGGAGACCGGAGGCAGGTTCGAGACGAGATCCAGTACCCGCCGCAGGTTGACCTGCGCCCGGAGCCGATTGCTCAGCCGAGCGATCCGCTCCTCGTCCTCCACCGTGAGCTCATCGAAGTCCGGGAGTTCTTCGGCAACGGTCGCGTCGAACACGCTGGCGGGTCGATGCACGCGGGTGTAGTTCGTCTTGGCGGTCCCAGGGTTCCCGCAAGGAGCTGATGGGGTCGTAGAGCCGGGGCGCGGCGACTTCGCGCTGAACGATGTGCGGACTGTGCTGGTGCCGCAAACAACGGATGTCGCCCGGCAGTGGATACATTTGCACGCTATGTTCGCTTTGTGGCATTCGCGGGGCACGCGCTCACAGCATACGTCCCCAGCCCCACCCCCCGTTCCTGGCCGAGGCCGTCAGGCTAACCCGTGGCCGAACCGGCGGAGAAGCCTGTGGCGTTCGCGAGATGCGGCCAAACAAACATCCTCTCGGACTGGGTCGCAGCCCTGCGTGCGTGGGCGCTGAGACGCGTTGCACGATTATAAGTTGGAGCAAATACGTATTTTGCATTGCACATCTTGCGGGCTTCTAACATGTCTGATAATCGTCAGGGGTCGGAGGAATCGCAATGAATCTCACATGTAAATCCCCAAGGAATGGACAGGCTCGAACCGGACTCAGCCGCGCGTGGCCCGCGTTGCTCATGGTTTCTCTGACACTGGGGGGATGTGACGAAGCAGGCGACAGTTCCACCGCACCCGCGCTTCAGGCGTTGGAGTTGGACGAGTTGGACGAGTCCGCCGAGCCGATGGAGTGCGTCTCACTGTTCGACTCGAACATCGACTCGCTGGAGGCGAACCTACCGCCGGCCCAGATGGGTGGCTTCGACTTCGATACGGGCAACGCGGCCATCGAACTGGTCATTCCTGCGATCGTCCCGGTGCTGTTCGCCGAGGTTGCACCCGGCGATGCCACGATCGTGCTTCGGTTCACGACGCTGGCCACGAACTCTTGGTTTGACGCGACGGCGCCCTACCACCCGACCGCGGTCGGGGTCTATTCGGATCTGGGCCGTCGCCCGGCGTCGGAGTCGTTGACCAACGCGCAGATGAACACGGCGCTGCTCTACTCGTCGCACCGCGTTCTCAGCAGCCTGGCCCCCCACGCCATCGCAGAGTGGGACGCGGTGTTGTTGGGGGTGGGCCTCGATCCCACCGATGTCCACGAAAGCACCACCGATGCCATCGGGATCGGAAACGCGGCCGGCAACGCCATCGTTGCGGCTCGCGAGAACGACGGCTTCAACCAGCTGGGCTTCGACGATGGTCGAATCTACAACCCGCAGCCGTATTCCGACTACACCGGTTTCAAGCCCAAGAACACTGCGTACAAGCTCAAGGACGCGCGCAAGTGGCAGCCGCAGCTGGTGCACAACCGCTACGGGATCGCACGCGTGCAGGCGTTCGTGACCCCCCAGTACGCACTGACGACGCCGTACAGCTACGACGATCCGCATGCGTTCTCATCGCCGAAGCCCAAGAAAAGCTACGCGTCGGGGCCCCAGGGCAACCTCATGTACCGCCAGCAGGCAGATGAAGTCCTCGCGGTGTCGGCGAATCTCACCGACGAGCAAAAAGTCATCGCCGAGCTCTTCGACGACAAGATTCGGAGCCTCGGATTCTCCGGCGTGTTCGCGGCTCTGTCGCAGAACCTGAGCCTGTTGGAGTTCGTGCACTACGACTTCGCCGCCAGCCTTGCGGCGTTCGATACGGGCATCGTGATCTGGCAGGAGAAGACCCGCTGGAACGCAGTGCGCCCGTTCAGCGCCATCGCGAAGCTCTACGGCGACGATGAGCTCACCGCGTGGGGCGGCCCGTTTCAGGGCACGGTCAACGATATCACCGGCGACGAGTGGAGTCCGTACCTTCAGACTGCGGACCATCCCGAGTATCCGTCGGCGTCGGCGAGTTTCTGTGCTGCACACGCCGAGATTTCGCGCATGTTCCTGGGCAGCGACGATCTCAACTGGACGGTCCCGATCCCCGCTGGCAGCTCTCAGGTGGAGCCTGGCCTCACACCTGCCGCCGCGGTGGACGTCGAGTTCGAAACGTGGACGCAGTTCGAGACGAACTGCGGAGATTCCCGGATTTGGGCGGGGGTGCACTTCGCCGACTCCGTCCCCGCCGGGCAGGACATCGGTCACGAGATCGCGCAGCACGCCTACGACTTCGTCCAGGCGCACATCGACGGCAACGCGCCGTAGGCCCGCGGAGGCAGCAGCTCGAGAGCACGAGTTGCTGCCGCGAATTCGCTGACGAGTATCGGACGTTCGCGCATGGCGAGCGTCCGATCGCACGTTGGGCGGGGGCTATTGCTGCGGCGGAAGGGAGGCTTGAAAGCCCTTGAGTTCGCCGACGCGGCTGAACCAGGCTCCGACGTTCGGGGTCGCGGGAGCGGCGTCGGCGAATCCGAGCTGGAAGATGTTGGAAGCGATCGAGAGGTCGGCGATGGTGGGGTGCTGCGCCGCGACGAACGAGCGGTCCTGGAGGTGAGACTCGAGGACACCGAGGACGTCCGGGAGTTTCTCTTCGGCGCGAGCGACGGCGCTCTGATCTCCCTTGTCTCCGAGCACAACCTTGTTGACCACGAGCTGCGAGACCGGGTCGGCCAAACGACACTGGTTCCAGTCCAGCCACTGGTCGACTTGGGCCCTGTGCCGGGCGTTCTTGGGATACCAGGACTCGAGGCCGTGCTCATCGCAGAGGTAGCGCAGCATCGTGTTGGACTCCAACATCACGTCTCCATCGATCGAAAGCGCCGGGAGCTGGTGGTTGGGGTTGATCGCGAGGTACTCGGGAGAGAAGTGCTCCCCAGCTTCGATCGCGATGGCCGTCGTCTCGTATTCGATTCCGACCTCTTCGAGTAGGGAGACCACGCGGCGAGCGTGCTGAGACAAGGGCGAGTGGTAGAGCTTGTACATCGGGATCCTTACGTTGATTGGCGTGCTTCGTGCCGGGCGGACTCTTACGGCCCGATGTTCGAGATGCTACCGCGTTGGCTCAGTCGCCGGCTTCGAGCCAAAGCGCTGCATCGTCGTCGTTGTCGAACACTTCTGCGACGAGACCATCGGCTGCGAAGTAGCGCTCCAACTGTAGCCTCCCGATGGTCGTTCTCACAACGAATGCGGCCCTGCGGAACCTGCTCAGAAGCGCGCTGCGCAGGGGAGCGAGCTCCGCCTCGAACTCAGGATCGTTCCGGCCAACGATCGGTCGCAGATCAATGAGCAGGGAGGAGGCCGAGGTGTCGGTCGACCGGAGACAGTTGTCGATCTCCCAGAAGCTCGTGGCGATCTCTTCCAGGTGGGCGTAGCGCCGAGACGTTCGCGTCACGAGCACGCGCTTGTCGGTGATTCGGACCACATAGAACGGATCAGCCGCCCCCGATGACCTGACAACCAAGGCGTGCAGAGGGTACCGCAGCAGGGCGTGATTGCCGACCCTACTGCTGAGCGACGAGGTGCACGCGCGTGTAGCTACGGCCTGCAACGCCGGGAAGCGGCGGTCGCGGGTCCACGATGGGCAAGGGCAGGCGCGCAACGATGCGAGCCCAGGGTGCTCGAGAACGCGAAATCGCGCGGATTTCCTTCGGTGTGCGGGCTTTCGCTGCGCGTCCGATCGCCGTCACGCGCCCTCAATACCCCTCGCTCAACGCAGGATTCCAGTCCCGCTCAGGCTCAGGGAGCGCCGGGGGCCAAGCCCTCGTCTCGTCGTTTGTGCACGTCGAGCAGCGCCGCGAATCCAACGAGCGCGGCGATGCTAGCGTTGGCGTCGTTGGTACAGACAACGCATCGGACGGTTCGATCGCAGGCGCTGCACTACCTTGCGCGGCCGCATTCTCAGATCCCGTCCGGCCCTGTGCTCACCCAAGCCGCCTGGAAGAAGGGCGACGTTGGCAACCCCGACGCGTGGACCGATACGCTCACGCCCGAAGTCCTGGCGGAACTCGAACCAGGCCTGCGCGCGATGGAAGACCGCCCACTGTCCGCGCTCGGTCCCCGCGACATCCCACTCGCTCCGTTGGCGGCTGCACTCCAGCGTTGGCGGGCGGCGCTGCTCCATGGACGTGGGTTCGTTCGCATTCGCGGCGTCCCGGTCGACGATTGGCCTCTCGCCCTCGTCGAGCGGTTCTACTGGGCACTCGGCCAACAGCTCGGGCGACCTGGTGCGCAAAATGGCCAAGGGGACCTGCTCGGCCATGTCCGCGATCTCCGGCTCGGAAAGGACGGCGACGTGCGGCAGTACATGACCTCAGAGGGCATATCGTTCCACTGCGATGCCGCCGACGTCGTGGGCCTGTTGTGCCTGAAGGCGGCCCGAGAGGGGGGCCGCAGCCGTATTGCCAGCTCGGTCTCCATCTTCAACGCACTCCTCGAGGATGACCCTGAGCTTGCCAAACTGTTGTTCCGCCCGCTTGACGTGGACACACGAAGCGACGGCGGCACAGATGTCTTCACGGTGCAGCCTGCGGCATTTCACGCGGGCCGACTACGAACCTTCTATCACAGCGAATACGTCCGCACGGCGAGCCGCCACCGGGGTGTCGGACCCCTGCTGCCGGAGCAGCTTCGCTTGCTCGACGCCTATGATGCTCTGGCAAGCTCGGCGGCCCACTGTCTCGAGATGGAGCTGCGGCCCGGAGACATCCAACTGATCTCCAACCACACGGTCGTCCATTCGCGCAGCGCCTATGTCGACCACGAAGACCCGGGGCTACGCCGCCACTTGTTGCGGCTGTGGCTCACCCTCGAGTCGCCGGCCACGATGTACGAGCGATGGCTCCGCGTGTGCTCGATGTCCCAACTCGCCGTGAACCTCGCGAAACGATCCTGGCGCCGGCGGTAGCCCGCGAGCCGGATCCGGAACTCCGCGTGGATGATTCGAGCGCGCGAGTCGAACCGAGCAGCGGCACCGTGTCAGACTCCACGCATGCAGGCTCACGTCGCAGATGACCCCGATTCGAGCTTCCGCGAGCGCCACCTGCATGCCGGCTATACGTTTCGCGGTCACGTCGTACGGACTCTGAGCGTGGCTGCGACGGTGCTGGCCGGTGGTGTGTGGCTGGCATGGGGCGCGTCTTGGGTGTTTTGGACCGCGCTTCCAGGGTTCTGGATCGTGGCCAATATCTTCGAGTGGGGCACACACCGCTTCCCCATGCATCGACCGCTCTTGCCGCGGATGATGTACCGCAACCACACCCTCATTCATCATCGGGCTTTCGCCGGAGACGACGCTCAGGAGATCCGGAGCACGACGGACCTCTGCCTGGTAATGATGCCCTGGTACACGATCCTCCTCGTGTTCGCGATGGCGTCGCCGGTTGCCCTGGCCGCGTCCGTTGTGGGTGGGAGGGCACTCGCCGGCGTGTTTCTCGTGGCCGCCATCAGCTACTTCCTTCTGTACGAAACGATCCACACCCTGCATCACTTGCGAGGCGCGCAGCTGCAAGCGATCGGCGTGGCGCGTTGGCGGTGGCTGACCTCTCTGCGCCGTCACCATCACTTCCATCATCGGTTGGAAGAGATGGCGCATACGAACTTCAACGTGACCGCCCCGCTTGCGGATCGGATGTTCGGGACGTACTTCAAACAGCACTGAGTCGGTGCCGAAGCGCAGCCGGGGCCCACCAGCCATCGCTCGCGAGCGACTCGCGGTACACGACACGCAGACGCGGACGCTCGTCGGGGTTGCTGGCCTCTGCGCTCATGAACCATCCGGAGCACGGGGTGCTGTCGTCGCTGGCCAACAGCAGTCCGTAGTTCTCGGTGGGGTTCTGCAGCCAGGACTCCACGACGTCGGGATCGATCTCGACGGTGTGCGGTGTTCCCCCGGCTGGCTGATCGATCGAGCCCACCACGGCCGAGTCATGAGAACCGGATCCGGCGCCGGGTGAGGCCCAGCGACGTGATTGTCCGCGGCAAGGCATCCGCGCTGCGTGCCTGCCTGGTGGAGGAGACCTGGGAACTCGAGTTGCCCGATGAGTTCTCGCGAGATGTCCGCGAACTCCGGCACGTCGTGCTGGGCTAGGCCGCAACGTGTCGAAATGGCGACGGGCTTCCCTTTCGAGGGGCGAGCCGCGGGGCGCGTCCTCGCTGGATGGTACGTTTCGCCTCTTGGCGCAAGAAGACTCCACCGTTCACGCGTTCTGCGATGACGTCCTCGGCGACCGGGATGGGGTCGCGTTGGCGGAGTCGATCGCACGCAAGGAGCTGTCACCCGACGAAGTCGTCAGGGCGGCCATCGCCCGCGCCAAGCGGGTGGACCCGCGCCTCAACGCCATCGAATCTGAACGGTTCGAGCACGGGGCTGCCGCGGCGCAGGGAGTCGGGAACGGGTTCTTTGCGGGCATCCCGACCTTCATCAAGGACAACGCGGATGTCCAAGGGCTTCCGACCAACCACGGCTCGGGTGCATTGCGTTCGTCTGCCGCGCGCGAGACGGACCCCTATGTTCGGCAGTACCTCGATCAAGGGTTCGTTTGTCTGGGCAAGAGCGCACTGTCCGAGTTCGGGCTCAACGCATCGAACGAACCGGTGGGTCGCGAGCCCACGCGCAATCCGTGGAACCTGGACTACACGACCGGAGCATCCTCGAGCGGATCGGCGGCGCTGGTTGCCGCAGGCGTGGTCCCGCTCGCCCACGCCAATGACGGTGGCGGATCGATCCGGATCCCTGCGGCATGCTGTGGCCTCGTCGGACTCAAGCCGACTCGCGGCCGTCATGTCGTGTCCAACATGGCGCGTTCGTTGCCCCTGAACCTGATCAGTCAGGGGGTCGTCACTCGGAGCGTCCGCGATACGGCCTACTTTCACGCCGAGGCCGAAGCGATCTACCGCAACCGCTCGTTGCCCGCCATCGGGCTCGTCGAGCGACCCGGCCGGCGCAGACTTCGGATCGGATTCGCGGTGGACTCCGTCACGGGGCAGGCGACCGATGACGACACGCGACGAGCGGTGGAGGAGGCGGCTGACCTGTTGCGGTCTTTGGGCCATGAGGTTTGCGCCGCACCCCTGCCGGTTCCCAAACACTTCGCCGATGATTTCCTGCTGTACTGGCAGGCGCTCGCGTTCGCGATCTCGATGGGCGGCAAGAAGATGTTCGACTCGAGCTTCGACCGTTCGAAGCTCGAGGGCCTGACTCGCGGCCTGGGGAACGAGTTTGCTCGCCGATTCTACCGGCTCCCCTTCGCGCTCCGGCGGTTGAAGAAGTCGCAGGCCAGCTACGCGCGGTTCTTCGGGGACTACGACGCTTTTCTGTGCCCGGTGTTGGCCTCGACACCACCGAAGATCGGTCACCTCAGTCCCGCACTCCCGTACGAGCAGCTGCTCGAGCGTCTCGTAGGGTTCGCATCGTTTACGCCATTGGCCAACGCTACAGGGGCGCCGGCAATTTCGGTGCCGTGGTCATCGACGGAGGCTGGGGTGCCCGTCGCCGTGCAGTTGTCCGCGAGTCACGGAGACGAGCGCACATTGCTGGAGTTGGCCTACGAGATCGAGGGCGCGCATCCGTGGCCGACGCTGGGGTCTGCGTGAGTCTCTTGCGACAACGACGACCGATCGTGACGTCTTGGTCTTCGTGGACACGACCGCTGCCCCGACGGTCAACCCGAGGTACGTGGTGAGCCAAGAGTAGGCGCCGCCAGCGAACAGAAACCACGAAACCGCGACGATGGCGGCAAGACCCACAAACGCGACGAGCAGCTCCGGCAGCATCCACGGCGGCCACGCAGCGTTGGTGTCTCCCAAGCGCTGCAGCTTCCAGGCGGCCTCGCCCTCGATCGGCTCGAAGCGGCAGTCCGTTCTTGCCTTGCGCAGGGCTCGGTTGAGCGACGCCATGACCAGGGTCCCCGCTGCCTTCTGGGCCGCCGCGTTGTCGCGGACCATGACGAGGCGTTCCACATCGGATTGAATCGCGTCCAGGATTGTGCCGGGCTCCTCGACCCCCGCAGCCTGGAGCATGCACCCGAGTCGAACGAGCTCCGGCCGCATGCTCGTCAAGTCCCAGTCCAGCTCGAGCCGGGTCAGTGGGTCCTCGCCGATAAGCTCAGAGAGGTTGTCGGGCGGAGACGTCACGGGCGTTCACGGTCGACCCCGAGGTGATGGCTGTCAACAGGCACGGCCGTCGGGTCGTCTGGTGTCGATGAGCGTGCTCCGGTATCGTCGTAGCCGGTTTGCACAAGACTCGGCGCGCGTACCACCTCAATGTCGTCGGCGACTTCTACGTCGAGGACGGTTGCTGCACGGTCTGCGGCGTTCCGGAGGTCACAGCCCCGGACCTGTTCGGACCGGACGGGCCGTGGGGCGAACACACGGACCACTGCTTCGTCCGCCGCCAGCCAGAGACCCGCGCCGAGGTGGGACGGATGCTTGAGACGATCCGGTGCGCCGAGCTTCGCTGCATTCGCTACCGCGGGTCGGACTCCGCGATCATCGCGGCGCTGCGTGCATCCGGTGAGCTCGAACAGTGGGATCGCGAGCCCTGAGCACGAAAGAACCTTCGCGATCCGGTGCGCCGGGTTTCACCACGGGCTGCTAGGCTGCGCCCGGCGATGAGTCGCGGCAGTTCACGGTTCCTCAGCGATTTGTACATTTTGTACCTCGCGGCGATCTTGTGGTTCATCGTGCCGGTCTACGGGATGGGCCTTGCGCTCATCCTCCCCAGTGACGTGCAGGGCTTTGACGCGGGCCTCGACATCATGGGCGCCTGCGCCGGGCTGGGTGCGTTCTTCTGGGGCGCAAGAGGGGGACCGCTCGCCCTCTCTCGGTCGACCATCGTTTACGAACTGGGCTCCCCTGTATCGCGGACGAGGCTGCTGTCGCCCGCGCTGGCGCGGCAGACCCTGTTCGGGGCCATGTTCGCTGCACTGGCGGGCGTCCTCATGCTGGCGATCAATGGTGGGGCGGAGGACGGCTTGGCGGGACCGGCTCGGGTGTCCGCGGTGTGTCTGAGCACCGCCGCGGCGCTCGTCCTACAAGCCGCGGGGTGGCTGGTCGTACTTCGTGGCCACGCGGGCCCGCGCCGCGTGCTTGCGGCCGCCAACACCGTGGTCTCGCTCGCAAGCGCCGTGTTCGTGGCCAGCGGAGGATCGCTCTCGTCCAACGTCGGCCTCGCGCTCCTGGCAGCCGTCGTGGTCGTCAGCGGGGGCGTGGCGGTGGTGGGGCTGCAGTGGGTTCCGATCGACGTCCTGTGGAAGCAGGCCGCCGCCCTCGATGCGATGCGGTCCTCGATGCAGACCTTCGATTTCCATCGCGTCCTGTTGGATCTCAGGCGGGCCTCCGGGCCCAAACGAGTGGGGCGGATTCGGCTGGCCCGCGACTGGATGCCGACCGCGCTCTGGCGCCAGTTCGCCGCGCTGCAGCACGAAGCTGCGAACCATCTGGGCCGAATTCTCGTTGCGGGATTCGCTCTGGCTGCGTTGGTCGGGTTCGCGGACGGGTGGCAGGGCATCACTCTGCTGGCGATCGCCGGGTGCGCTGGATTCATCGGCCTCGAGTTCTCGGGTGCTCTGGCCGCGACGGCGGACCAACGCGGTTTTGTCGTGCACTACCCTCGAGGCTCGGCGTACGTTCTGCGGACCCAACTCGCGACGATGCTCGTGTTGACCCTTGGCGTTGCCGGCATCATGGTCGGCTGGCAGCTGCCCTCGCAGCCCTCCGATGCCTCGGTGGCGCTGATCCTGTGCGGGTTTGGAGCCTTGGGCGCCGCCCTCCAGGCACGACTGGGTTCACCGGACCTCGGCAAACTCGTCGGCACATTCGGCATCGGCAGCCTGGGGCCGATCCTTTGGGCTAGGGCGATGCTGGGACCGGCGGTGCTGATGGTGGGCGTCGTCGGTTTGGCGCACCGTGTCTGGCATCACGAGGCCGGGGATCCGTCCCCTTGGGTCGCCGTCCTCACCGCGGTTGCAGTCGCCGCGAGCCTCGTTGCCACGCATCCACTTGAACGGAATCCCGATGATTGAGGTCACAGATGTGATGAAGAGTTTCGGTTCGGCGGTGGTGCTCGAGGTCGAGCAGCTGAGCCTCGATGCTGGCCACTGCGCGCTCGCTGGACCCAACGGTGCCGGCAAGACCACACTCTTGCTGCTCCTCGCAGGGCTCGAGCACCCCACCCGCGGGTCTATCCGCATCGGGGGCCACGCCGCGGGGAGCCTCGAGGCGCGCAAGCTGGTCACGTTCGTCCCCGACCAACCCGCGCTGTTCGACGACCTCACCGTGGCCGACCAGATGGCGTACGTCGCTCGCCTCCACGGACTCGCCGAGCCGCCACCGCTGGCATGGGAGTGCGTCGAGGCGCTGCGTGCCAAAACCCTCACGTCTCGATTCCCCAGAGGTATGAGCAAAGGACAGCGTCAGGCCTCAGGCCTGCTCGTCGCCGTCTCCCGCCCGTTCGAGGTTCTGCTCCTCGACGAGCCGACCACCGGTCTTGACGCCAAAGCCAGGGCAGGGCTCATCGACGTGCTCGCAACCCTCGTCCAAGGTGGCTCCACCATCGTCTCCAGTACCCACGACGATGACCTGCTGGCCTCTGCGGGGCGGGTCTTTCAACTCGAAGCGCCAAGCCAAGTCTCTGAGGTCTCCGAGGATTCGGGCTGAGCCACGCCGAGCGCGGTCGCGAACCGCGCCTGCGCGGACAGGCGTATCCTCGTGAGATGGTGTGTCCTGACGAAGACCGGAAACGGCGCGCGGTAGCGCGTCGGGTCCGGTCTTCTTGCTGGGCGATTCCAGGGGGTGAGAGTCCCCTCCCGGTAGGCATCGGAGCGCCGGGTAGCAGGTCCCAGGCGCGAGGAGAGATCCTCGTGTCCCACGCGGGATGTCAAAAGCCCAGACGTCGGCGAAGCCGGCGCGATGGGGAGCAAGCACGCGGGCCGCAACATGAAGTGAAGCCTGCAGCCTCGACAGAGAAACAATCCGGAAGCCGAGCCGATCATTTCGCGGCGAAGGCCATGTTCAGCGCACGAGTTCCGAGGTGTGCGTTGAGTTCCGGCGGGGTAGGGGGCGTGGCACGCGTGCAAGGAGTCGTCTGGAACAGGAGAGGCCCGTCTGGTCAGCCGTTGTCGCGGCAAGGTTGTTCGTATAAGCCGAAGGTGAAAGCGAACGCTGACCAGCGGGAGTCCGAGGGGGTCGTAGTACCGAGATGAGCGGCGCGAAAGACAACGCGTCGTCAGGGAAGGACCCCTGCGAGAGGAGTGTCGGAAACGAAGGCACGTTCAAGGGCATGACCGGGGAAAACCGGTCCAACAACCCCCGGGGTCAACGGACACCGGACGACCCTTTTGGTCGGAGACGCCACCTTCAACGCCGACTGTGGGCCGCAGCCAAGCGGTCTCCGAAGCGCCGTTTTCACGCCTTGTACGACCGAGTCCATAGGAGTGACATCCTGCTGGAAGCGTGGAAACGAGTGCGGCGCAACAAGGGCGCGGCGGGGGTCGATGGTCAGACGCTCGTCGATATTGAGCAGCAAGGAGTGGAGGCATTTCTGGAGAGCCTTCAGTCGGCGCTGCGAGATGGGACGTACAAGCCGGGTAACCGTTCAGGCCAGGGGTTGAAGAAGAGCGGCGAGGCCCAGACGCTGGAGGGATGAAGACTGGCAGCCTGTCCGAGCAGATCGACAAGGTGGTGCGGGAGCACCTCGCGCAAGTCCAAGC
>Ga0316204_10000847_pt1 | contig 97480 bp, 80 predicted proteins | sample 6monrhotite_MG_2_FD_205661 | JGI IMG/M metagenome (GOLD analysis project Ga0316204, IMG submission 205661) | Microbial mat bacterial communities from mineral coupon in-situ incubated in ocean water Damariscotta River, Maine, United States -... | ecosystem: Environmental > Aquatic > Marine >... | reverse complement strand
ACTGAGCGCTTCGCCAATAGAAGTCGGCTTTATGTTAGAAGATATGCTGTGGTCACAATGTGAAGGTGCAGTTTTGTGCTCAGCGACAATTCGCGCGTTAAACTCGTTTGATCATTTTCGTTTTCAAGCAGGTTTATCTGCAAACGATGGTAGTCAATACTTACATGTTGATTCACCGTTTGATTATCAAGAAAACGCTCAATTGATCATGCCAAAAATGAAGCATGAACCCAGCGCCAACGAGTTTACCGATGAACTTATTGAAAAATTACCTAAATTACTTAAAACTGAACAAGGCAGTTTAGTATTATTTTCATCTTACTGGCAAATGGAAAAAGTTGCCGAAAACTTGCGAAAAACACATAAGTTTAGCATTCAAGTACAAGGAGAAAATTCTCGACAATACATCATTGAAAAGCATAAAAAACGGATTGACGATGATAAAGCGAGTATTGTTTTTGGTACGCAAAGTTTTTCTGAAGGGTTAGATTTACCGGGTAAGTATTTAACTAATTTAATTATTACCAAACTACCTTTTTCAGTGCCAACCTCTCCTGTTGAAGCCGCTCAATCTGAGTACATCAGCACTAAAGGTGGCAACCCTTTCATGAGCTTAGCCGTACCTGAAACGTCTAAAAAGCTTATTCAAGCAACAGGGAGATTACTGAGAAATGAAAAAGATTCAGGCACCATTACGCTATTAGATTGTAGAGTGGTCACTAAACGTTATGGCCAGCAGTTATTAGACGCCCTACCGCCATTTAAACGGATTTATGAGAAATAATCATTGTAATAATAAGTTTATAAACATTTTCATGTTTAAGCGTTTTGAAATAAGTAATAAAATTTGCGATACTGCACTTTTACGATGGAGATAACGAGTTAGTTTAAAGCTCATTAATTAATTGGGATATACATTGACATTTTACAAAAGTTTATTAAAGTACTGGCTTTTTTTTTCTGTTATTACAGTTTTATTATTAACCCTTTCACCTTTTAATTTTTCACTAAATAATATTGGTAGATTTACTTGGATATTTCAACCAACTGATTTTATAGAAAATTTATTTCTATTTTTCCCTATCGGTTTGGCTTTGATGTTATTACATAAAACAACATTGAAATTGTTCATCGCTTACCTGATTTTTTCTTTTTCCTTAAGTCTATTTATTGAAGAGTCTCAATTATTTTTAATAATTCGAGGGAGCCAATACTGGGATGTTTTTGCGAATACTTGTAGTTTAATGTTAGGTCTTTTATTTGCCTCATGGATTAAACAAACAGTTAATCAATTTATTATAAAAAGTAATCGCCAAGAAGTGCTATTAATTAGCGCTTTGATATTGAATAGCCTAATCATTTTTTCAAGGTTAATGACAAACCAACAACAATTTCAAATATTTGAACTAAGTTTAGTGTGGTGTAGCTGTGCTATTTTAGTTTTAATTATTGCTAAAAATATTAGAAATCGAAACCGCCCATATTTAGTTAAAACCGTTGCTATTAGTGCGTTATTGATAGTGTTAACTTTGCTTCCTTTAGTTAAGCATCAATTATCTTTATATGTAAATATTTCCATAGTATTTATTGTTGCTGTTGTGATTTTAACTATTATTGCAACAAACAAATCGATTCACTTTCCATTAATAAAAAATATATTACTACTGCTTATTATATTACCTTTAGGTGTATATATTTTTGAAATAGTTACTAATATCAATAAATTGAATTTTTCTTTATTACCAACCGATAAAGAAATTTTTATTACGGAAGCAAGAGCTATTGGAGCAATACTCGTTATTTCGATGATGCTAAATATTTTATTTACAAAATTGCTTATTTACAGCTACTTTTCTTATAAATTTTCTAACATAAATGGCCAACCTAAAACTGCTTAATTTATTTTAATCGCTTGTGGGTTTAGCCAAAAGCGATTTAGATTTTGTATTAGTATTAAATTACCAATGCTCTTTGTTCAGCCATGCCCATTGCCAACACAAAAGGTTTGTCTTTTTGTTGACTGATAAAGTCTTGTTTATTATTCATATCTAGCCAATTATGCTTGATCAAGCTTTGCCCAGTTGCGCCACCTAAAGTAGTACCGGGGCCCAAAATAATTAGCTTATCGGGAGAAAATTCTTTTATTGCCACTTCAATTGCTTTAGTAAAGTCATAATAATCAGTTACTTGCTCACCTAATGTATAATCATAAAGTGCTTTAGTGTCTGTGCTGTAGGGTTGCCAAATTTTACCTTTTCCGTCAATTAGTGGTATTTGTGGCTTTTTAAATAAGCTTTCATTTAATAGCTGTTTGGCTTGTTTTGAAGTTTCATTTAAAAGTGGCGTATGAAAGGCTGCATGATTAAATAAGTTCATTGGATAACGATCATCAATTTGCGGTAAACGTTGTTCAATTTCTTTTAAGCCCGCTTTGTTACCGCCAATAACAACAAATCCCCCCAATTTAATTGACGTATATACTTCGCAATCTTCAAGTAGATTAATGTCTGCCAAGGTTTGTTCTACTAAAGCAATTTTAGCGTTATCTGGGCGCCAATGTTCATCAACAATTGGATAAATGCTTTGTCCGCCAATAACGCCATTTTTCATCATCGAGCCCATGGTGTTAATCAGCTCAATTGAGCCTTGCTCGTCTAATGCTCCTGCCACGGCAAGCGCTATATACCAGCCCATCGAATTACCCGTTATGGCAACAATGTCATACTCATCGGTATCAATTGCGTCAAAATCACCTTTTGAACAGGCATAAATTAATGATGATGCGTTTTCACCCGAAGTATGTAAACGCATGTTATAGGCGTCCATTTGATCAAGCTCGCTAACCGATACTTGGTCGTGTTTTGCCCTATGCGCATCAATAACCGAAATTATGTTGGTTTTATCGCTGTGAAAACGGTGGAAATAACCTAATTCATCTTTGTTGTATGTACCGCGTCCTGGACAAATAACGACCGCTCTTTTTTTACTGTGTTGTGCATTTGTCATTTGTTAATCTCTCTCGTACAAGCTAGTTATTTTTTTATCATTAGTCATTGCCGTAATGGTACGAACAATTTCATCAGCCGAAGGCAAAACGGTAGTGGCTGCACTACCTAGTGGAATAAAACAATCTTCAGCGGTTATACGATTAATCAGTGGCAGTGCTAGGTTTTTATCTTGGCAATTTTCATGGATCATAGTCACAATCGCTTCACTAATCGAAGCGGTTTGACGACATTCGTCAACAATTAATATTTTATAAAAACCGCTAATAGCCGAGGTTATTTCTTCGCTATTAAGTGGCGCTAACCAGCGTAAATCTACGACTTTAACATTAACACCTTGCGCTTTTAATCTAGCTTGTGCTTGGCGTGATAAGTAATAGCCGTTACCGTAAGTTATGATACACACTTCTTTTTGATCATAATCACCTTCATATACGCTATTAACAGCGCCTATTTTTAAAGGTTCATTCGCCTCTGATGGCGGTAAATAATCAAATGCCCATAAATCATCACCCTTTTCGAGTAAATCACGGGTCATGTATAACGCTATTGGCTCAATAAATATCACTAATCTTTGCTGTTCTTGGGCGAGCTTCACACAAGTTCGCATCATATCTACCGCATCGGCACCATTTGATGGGCATGCGATAATCACACCAGGTAAATCACGAAAGACTGCAAAAGAATTATCGTTATGAAAATGACCGCCAAAACCTTTTTGATAAGCGAGCCCTGCAATACGAATTACCATGCCATTGGTGTATTGCCCGTTTGAGAAAAACGGCAAAGTGGCCGCTTCACCGCGAATTTGATCTTCAGCATTATGAACGTAAGCTAAAAATTGAATTTCTGGGATCGGTAAAATACCATTGTGCGCCATACCGATAGCCAGCCCTAAAATTGATTGTTCATCAAGCAAGGTATTAATTACACGGTTACTACCAAAGCGTTCATTAAGTTTAGTGGTGACATTATAAACGCCACCTTTTTTACCAATGTCTTCACCACACATCACTATATTTGGTTGTTCAGCCATTAAATCGAGTAATGTCCAATTGATTAATTTGGCAAGATGCTGTTTTTTACTGAGGTTGTGCTTATCGTGTTTAAATAATTGTGCTCGTTGTTCTTCATTTTGAACAATTGTATTCGTGCTTTTTGTATTAACTGGTAAAATGCTTTCTTTTACTTCACTAGCACGGGTTAAACGTGGCCTAGTTGCTGCTTGTTCGCCAATTAACGCGATACGCTGTTCTAAGCCTTGATAAATATCAACAATTTGTCCGGGGGTTAAAATGTTATTTTCAACTAAAATACGGGCAGTATGTAAAAGTGGATCTTGCTTTTCAGTGGCTTCTATATCGCAAAGTTCACGATAAACAAATTCAGCATCTGATCCAGCATGGCCTAATAAACGTACCGTTCTAATATGTAAAAACACTGGTTTCTTTAGTTTTCTAGCAATATGTTCCGCATGTTTAGCCGTTTGGTAGGTTTCTAAAATATTTAAACCATCGCAATATAAGTATTCAAGCCCTGCTCTGTGTTTATAATTAGCCGCAACCCAACCTTGTGGTGTCGAGGTAGAAATACCAATGCCATTATCTTCACAAATAAACACTAGCGGAAGCGGCATAGATTGATAGGCCGCCCATGCTGCCGCATTAATTGCCCCTTGCGCGGTAGAATGATTTGAAGAGGCGTCACCAAAATTACAAATAACAACGCTATCATCAGGCATTTCACCTTCAACATTAATACGCTTAGTTAACGGCACGCTGAAAGCAGCACCAACCGCTTTAGGTAAATGAGAAGCTATAGTACTGGTTTGTGGAGGAATAAATAAAGACTTACTGCCAAGTACTTTATGACGACCACCAGAAATAGGATCTTCTTTTGATGCCGCGAACGATAACAACATATCGTATAACGTAGTTTCACCGGGTACTTGTTTAGCGCGTTGAATAACAAAAGCACCACTACGATAATGTAAAAAAGCCATATCAGTTGGGCGAAATGCTTTGGCATAAGCAGCACTACCTTCGTGCCCTGAGCTACCTATAGTATAAAAACTTTGACCTTTCTTTTGCATAACACGTGATTGTAAATCAAGTACGCGACTCATTACTTGGCTTTCAAATAAATCGATTACATCGCGGTCTGACAAACCCACGTCACTTGGCGTTAATCGACAATTTGATTGCGGAAAATCTTGTGTTAAGACATTTTTTTTGAAATTTTCTTTAACTAAAGTATTGCGATCTAGCATGTGTACTCCACATGATATTGGTTATTTAAATCAGTAAAAATTGATATCTTACTAATAATAAAATTTATAGACCCTGAAACAAGTTCAGGGTGACGATAAAACGGTATGCGTTTTTTCGTCATACTGACGAAGGTCAGTATCCATATTTTTTCACATGAATATTAGCAAAAAGCTTGAATACCCGTTTGCCCACGTCCTAATATAAGCGCGTGTACGTCATGTGTACCTTCGTAAGTATTCACTGCTTCAAGGTTCATAACATGGCGAATTACGTGGAATTCATCACTAATACCATTTCCGCCGTGCATGTCACGCGCCATACGAGCAATTTCAATGGCTTTACCACAAGAATTACGTTTAATCAGTGAGATTGCTTCAACCGCTAATTTGCCTTCATCCATCAAGCGCCCTGCTTGTAAACAAGTGAATAAACCTGTGGTGATTTCAGTTTGCATATCGGCTAATTTTTTCTGAATAAGTTGAGTTGCAGCCAATGGACGACCAAATTGTTGACGGTCTAAGGTATATTGGCGAGCAGCATGCCAGCAAAATTCTGCGGCGCCAAGTGCACCCCAAGCGATACCGTAACGGGCTTTATTTAAGCAACCAAATGGGCCTTTTAAACCACTAACATTAGGTAATATATTATCTTCTGGTACAAATACATCTACCATGACAATTTCACCAGTAATAGAAGCGCGCAGTGAAAATTTGCCTTCAATTTTGGGGGCTGATAATCCTGTCATACCTTTATCTAAAATAAAACCACGAATAACACCATCTAATTTACCCCAAACAATAAATACATCGGCAATGGGCGAATTTGTGATCCACATTTTGGTGCCATTTAACTTATAGCCACCATCAACTTTTACCGCTTTAGTGGCCATACTTGCTGGATCTGACCCAGAATTTGGCTCAGTTAAGCCAAAACAACCAACGAGCTCACCTGTTGCTAGCCTCGGTAAATATTTCATTTTTTGTTCTTCGCTGCCATAAGCATAAATAGGATGCATTACTAATGATGATTGCACACTCATGGCACTACGATAACCGCTATCAACGCGTTCTACTTCACGGGCAACTAAGCCGTAAACAACATTATTTACACCAGCGCAGCCATATTTTTCAGGGATAGTACAGCCCAATAAGCCTAACTCACCTAACTCGCTCATAATTTCACGATCGAAACGTTCTTCACGGTTAGCAGTTAATACTCTAGGCATTAACTTGTCTTGACAATATTGATGCGCGCTATCGCGGATCATTCGTTCTTCTTCAGTTAATAGAGAGTCTAATGAAAGTGGATCTTGCCAATTAAAAGTAGTACGAGACATAAGTCATCCTTAAAGGTTAATTGTCTGAATGCATTAAAAATTGCACTTATCTTAAAATGATTAATCACAAAGTTAAAATATTAATTAACTTTAGTAGCTATAGGTTTATACTATAACTATTAAAATTGATTGAATAATAAATAATTGATACTGAAACAAGTTCAGCATGACAAAACTAAAGCATAGTTATTTTTATCAACTTAGTGCCTATTATTATCAGCCTGACATACTTATGTTGTCATCCTGACGTGCTTGTTTTTGTCATCCTGACGAAGGTCAGGATCTAAAAAACACAACTTATTCAAGTTAATACCCAAGGGTAACTATGGATTTACGCGCACTACATTATTTTATTAGTATTTACGAACAAGGCAGCATCAGCGGTGCAGCAAAAGTATGCTTTGTTGCTCAGCCGTCAATTTCATCCTCTATTCATTTGTTAGAAGAAGAATTAAATACGCCGTTATTTATTCGTCATGCTCGCGGTGTTAAAGCAACCGATTCAGGAAAACAGCTATATCCGCTTGCAAAAAAATTAATTGGCCAAGCTGATGCGATAAAATCATTATTTACTGATAATAATGAAAAAATCCCCGTCAATTTAGGCATAACGCGTGGTCTTGGGGTTGCGCGTATGAGTGCCTTATTAAAAGATTTTACCTCTTCAATGGAATCTATTGAATTAACACTCGTTAATCCCGATGAAATTTGTGACGCTAAAATTATCGCCATTGAAGAAAAACAAAACGATGAAAATTTTATTACTATGTGGCAGGAAGATTATGTCGTAGCGCTGCCCCATAATCATATTTTGTCATTACAGGATAAAATTGAATTAAGTGACTTACATCAACAGCCTTTTATTCAACGAACGCCTTGTAGTGCATGGCAACCATTCGTTAGTGAGCTATCCGACAATGATATTAAAATTGATGTTAGAGCAAAAATTCAAACGATAGATTATGCATTAGGCTTAGTCAGTGCGGGTGTAGGTTTAGCATTATTACCACTTTACAGTGAATTAAAGCAATATAGTGATATTAGTTTTCGTAAAATTAATGGTTTACATTTAACTAGAAAAATAGGCTTGGCTTACAGTGAAGAAAACCGAGTGACAAAGCTTTTAAAAAAGCTTATCACTCGACATTGTTAATGTTCTCAGCTCCTAATTGAAAAAATTATAGTCAAATATTAGTTAAATTTTTTTCTAAGACTTTCTTAGAAATTAGTTATGCACAACATTAAATATTTCAACGAAAGATGGCGGCAAACTTAAATCAATCTCTATTTTTAACATTCTAACAATGTCACTGGCTGAAACTACACCGCGAATATTATGCTTTTCTTTATTAATAACCAAGCAATGACGTTCACCATTGGTTTTTAAAGTTTCTAAAATATCACCAACCGTTGCATTTTGCAGATCAGCAAAATCTATCGCTTTAAGTTGTGATTTTGGCTGCATAAAATCAGTAACCAAAAGCTCGTCATGATCAAAACCACTGGCTACTTTTTTCATGATTTCTTGATGATTAATATCAGTTAAGCTCACCACGCCTAAAAATTTATTATTTGAATCAACTACCAATTTTAGTCTAACATGCGCTTTAAACATTAATTGTTCAGCATCATGTGCACTCACCTTCTCATCAATCACCAGTGGTTTATGTTTCTTAAAATCGGTAAGTGTTATAATCGCTGGTGAATGCAATCCTATTTCTTGAAAGTCTTCAGGCCAAGCCAGTTCATCTACTTCTTCCACATCACATAAAGTTAAACTTCTCATATTTTCTCCAAATGGTAAATTACAGCGTTATATTAATAATAGGTTGTTATGATAAATTAATCCTTACTTTGGATTAATAACTAAAAAACATGAAATAACAAAGCTATTATGTAACTTGTGCCTTTTTTAATTATTACAACGTTTGGCAACTTCAAACTTTGTAATTATTTGTTATGTTGCAATTTAATAGAGATATAAAAAGTCCAACATTGCTGTATTACTTTGGCTTGAATTAACACTTGAGGTAGATTATTATCAATTTGAAGTATAATTTAATGTTAATATTATTAACATTAAAAAAGCAGCGTAATAAACGGTGAATAGTTATGGAAAGTAGAACAGCTCGGTTGACCTTATTAATTGATCCGAAGAAAAAAGCAATGTTTGAAAAGCTTTGTAGTAATGACGATGTGACCCCATCACAAAAAGTAAGACAATTAATCCGTGAATATATAGAAGAAAATCTTGGGGAAGACTGGAAAAATCAGGTATTTGGCCAAGAAAAGAAATCATAATTTGATTAGAATAACATCAATCGATAATTTCAATTGATGTTATTAATCAGACTATTTCTACTCAGGTAGTTGCTCTAACGCTCCAGCTAAAGTTGAAAATGTTTCACAAATTACACCATCAGGTTTGAATTTAGCTTTGGCTAACGTTTTCAATGGTTGGAATTGAAAATCAGCTAAATACACATGAATATTATCTTTAGTGCAGCTAGCTATAAATTTATTTAATGCCGCAACCCCACCAGAATCTAAAATAGAAACACCATCAAGATATAAAATCACACCCTTTTTCCCTTGACTAAGCTGGGCAAGTTCACCAAAAACATTATCTGCAGCAGCAAAAAATAAAGGTCCATTAATTTTAAATATCTTCCAATCATCTGGAATTGAATAACTACTTAAACGTTTACTGTCGGTAATATCATGCACTTTAGTCATTTCAGCAATTTGCTTCATAAATAATAAAGATGCTAATACAATGCCTGTAGCAATGGCTATAACCATATCGAACAATACCGTTAACGAAAAACAAGCAACAAATACAAATATTTCACTGCGAGGCGCATTACGAATTAAATGTACTGCTTTTGGTGCTTCACTCATGTTCCAAGCGACCATTAACAATAATGCAGCCATACTTGCCATAGGTAAGAAAGACAATAAAGTAGACAATGAAACCAACGAAACTAGCACCACTAGCGCATGAATAACTGCGGCAAATGGAGTTACGGCACCAGCTTTAAAATTAGCCGCCGAACGAGCTATAGCCGCTGTTGCTGTAATACCACCTAAAAAAGGTGTGATGATATTACCTATGCCTTGCCCCATTAACTCGCTATTCGCACTGTGTTTTTTACCACACATACCATCTAATACCACAGCGCAGAGCAAAGATTCAATCGCGCCTAGCATCGCAATAGCAAACGCAGCGGATAATAAATCTTTAGCCATGGTCCAATTGAATATTAAACTGGTTTCTCCAACTTGATTACGAAGCCAAGGCCATTGAAAATCTGGCAGTACCGAAGGAATACCACTACCCGCAGTCCCATCAGCTAACATATAGTGAAAAGTGGAACCTATGGTAGCAACACTTGCCCCTTGATTATTTAAATAAAAGGCTAAAAAGCTACCAATAATTACAGCTGGTAAATGCGCTGGTACAGGCGTTTTTAATTTAGGCCATAAAACCATTATGGTTAAAGATGTTGCACCAACAATAAGCGTAGGTTGCGATAAATCGGCTAAATGATTAACCAGTAGCGCTAGCTTTTCAGTATAGTGTTCAGGCATTTTAGTGATAGTTAAACCAAAAAAATCTTTAATTTGTAAGGTTGCAATAACGACCGCAATACCACCAGTGAAACCTAAGGTAACTGCTTCTGGAATATATTCAATAAACCGTCCAAAGCGTAATAAAGACATTATAATTAAAATAACACCCGATAACGCACTGGCAATTAACAATCCAGCTAAACCATATTGTTGGACGATAGGATATAAAATCACCACAAAAGCAGCGGTAGGCCCTGAAACACTAAATCGAGAACCACCCGTTAATGGAATAATAAAACCCGCAACTATTGCCGTATATAATCCATACTGTGGGGCGACTCCAACTGCAATGGCCAATGCCATAGCTAAAGGGATTGCGATAATGCCAACAGTTATTCCAGCTAATAAATCTTTAAAAAATTTACCACCGTTATAACTAGATTCTGCTAATGCTTCACGTAATGCATGAGAAATCCGTAATGAAAACAAATGTGCTCTATGAGCCATTATTATCTCCTATCAAATTAGGTTTATGTGTGTTTAACTTACATTATACGCTTATTAAAAAGTAATCATATGTTAATATAATTAACATGATTTTTAATATTATCACTACATGAAACAATCATTTATAATGGTTGGGCTTAAAGACTGTAAATCAAAAATTTTCTTATTCCAAAATATATTGAGTACAAAATAATCCTATGAATCCAATTGAACCAAAAACAAACAAAGTAAATGGCACAGGCCTATCACGATTATTTAAAGCAAGTTATTGTTCTTATAAAGGTTTTAAAGCAGCATTTAAATATGAATCTGCCTTTAGGCAGGAACTTATCTTATGTGTTGTGCTGTTTCCTTTTTCTTTTTATTTAGCCCAATCAAACTTACATTTAATTATGTTAATAGCTTCTTTATTATTCTTATTGTTTACTGAAATCATCAACTCTGCCCTTGAAGCATTAGCAGATAAAATCACGCTAGAGCATGATGAACTAATTGGTAGAGCTAAAGATTTGGGTTCGGCTGGGGTATTTATTGGATTAATTTTACTGTGGTTGATTTGGGGTGAAGCCGTTTATAGTAAGTTTTATTAAGCTGACAATACTTACAATGTTAATCTCTAAACCAATAAGTACCTATGACAACAAATGAATTTATCGCGGGATTTTTTGGCGCGAGCATTATTGAAATTATCGCTTCAATTTCAGGGTTTCTTTGTGTTTACCTCTTGATAAAGAGGAATATTTGGAATTGGTTTTTTGGTTTAATTCAAGTAACCCTGTTCGTTTGGGTTTTCTATCAGAACAAACTTTATTCAGATACTTTGCTAAATATTATTTATATCGGACTCCAGTTATATGGTTGGTGGAACTGGCGATATCATAAAAATGATCAGGAAGAATTAATTATAGAAGCCAGCTCTCTTAAACTTTTTATATTGTTATGCAGTTATAGTTTAATAACTACCTTGGTTTTAGGCTTTATAATGGACAATTATACCGATGCATCATTCGCTTATGCTGACGCCTTTACCACTTGTACTAGCTTAATAGCACAATTGTTATTAACTCGCCGCCAATTAATTAATTGGTTCTTTTGGATCATCGTTGACATTGTAGCCATCGTTATATATTTTCAAAAAGGTTTATTACCAACCTCTGTACTGTACGTAACCTTTTTAATTATGGCTTGTATTGGTCAATTTACTTGGTATCGCCAATACAAAAAACAGTATGAACAACCTAAAAACTAACAGAGTAAAACATGATAAAAATAGGAAAATATCAACATTTTAAAGGTAATTATTACCAAGTTTTGCATTTAGCAAAACACAGTGAAACACAAGAATGTCTAGTGATTTACCAGCCTTTGTATAAACATGGTAATGATTTAGGAATTTGGGCTCGGCCACTTGCAATGTTTGATGAAACAATTGAACGTGAGGGTAAAATGGTAAAACGTTTTAGCTTTATTGAGAATTAAGTTAGCTTGCTATGTTAGGTTTGAGTTTATTTAGGCTTAATTTTATTTTTAATCGTCATCCTCCACAGTTAACACTATTTTACCTATATTTTTATTATCGAGCATCACTTGGTGTGCATCTTCTACCTCATGCCAACTAAATTTGTGACTGATCACTGGCTTAATTTTCCCTTCAATTAATTGCTCAGAATAATCTTCGGTAAAGTTTTTTATTAATTGGGTTTTATATTCATCACTGCGATTGCGTAAAGTTGATGCCTGAATTTTAACGCGTTTCAACAAAAGCTTGGCAATATCAATGTTTTCACAAAATCGCCCTGCTAACATTGATAAAATAACAATAGTGCCATCTTGAGCAACTACATTAATATTTTTATTAAGGTATTCGCCACCAACCACATCAATGATCACATCAAAACCTTGTTTAAGATGTTCTTTAGTCCATTTCACAAAATCAGTTTGATGATAATTAATAACAACATCAGCACCGAGTTCAAGACATGTTTCCGCTTTTTGATCCGTACCTACTGTGGCAACAACAAAACAGTCTTTGCTTTTAGCTAACTGAATAGCGGCACAACCGACTCCACTTGCACCAGCATGGATTAAAACAGACTGCTTAACTTGAAGATTAGAAATTAAAAATAAACTTTGGTAGGCGGTTAAAAACACTTCAGCAATTGCTGCGCCTTGTTGATAGGAATAATTAGGAGGTAAACGCATAATATGATCAGCATTAATCACTGCGTATTGTGCGTATCCACCACCAGCAACTAAGCCAAAGATTTTATCACTACATTGCCAGTTCTTTACCTTACTACCACATGCAATGATTTCTCCGCAAATCTCTAAACCTAAAATTGAAGATTCACCTTCTGGTGGTGGATATTTTCCTTGACGTTGCAATATATCAGCTCGATTAACACCAATAGCGTATATTTTGATCAAGCATTGTTCTGCGGATATTTTAGGTAGTTCAGATTGTGCAAAAACTAAATTTTGCTGGTTATTTATGGCTATATATTTCAAATACTTTCCTGCTAAAATCAGCCGATCGAGAAATGATTAAACTCTTGCAATGGTACTTGTTTAATTTTTATGTCTTTAACATCTGCGTTTTCAGGCCCATGCTTTAACCAAGCAAGCATTTTATCTACATCTTCTTGCACACCACACACCATTAATTCAACATCACCGTCAGCCAAGTTTCGTGCATAACCACTAATACTGTATTCAATGGCTTCTTGTTGAGCTGAAGCTCGAAAAAACACACCTTGAACAACACCACTTACATGAACTTGAAAGCATACTTTCATGGCAACTCCTGTTATTTTTTATTAATGAGTTTATTTGAAAAATCATAACTAAAAACAAGTATAGGCTTAGCTTGAAAGGTTTTTATTAAAATTTATAACAAAAGATGTATAATTTTGTAAATTTATTATAATTTATATATTTTACAAGTAGTTGCAAATTTAAAATATTTTGTATTTATTATAAATACAAAATATTTATTCAAGTTCTTGAATGGTAATGCCAATTAGATAGCAATCTGTATTCTCTTCAACAATACGCACAATTTTTCCTTTTGCATCAAAAGCTTGTACATTATTATTTAATGATTCTATTTTCATTCTAACTAATGTACCCAATTCCATTGGATGATTCATTTCAATAGCCATCCCTGTCGCACTTAAATCTCTACAGGTCGCATATATTTTACTATTAGCTTCGTCATCAATAATGGTTATTTCCACTTCGCTATTTAGCAACATACGATAAAAATTTCGTTTGTCATCATAATTGAGCATGTAATTCCCTTATTAAGTTATTAAAAATTAAACTTACACTCTTTATACTAATCCTTTGTTTATCTGTCAAATTTGAATAAATTTAGTTTTACTGACTTAACTCTTTTAAATTATTCAATATTCGTTTTACTGAAATCGGATAAGCCGTACCAATGTTTTGGGCAAAAAATGAAATTCTCAATTCTTCAATCATCCAACGAATATTAACTACACCTTCGGGCAATACAGGATATTTAGAACTTAATTTACTAATTAGTGTTTTGTACTGTTCATTCACTTTTTCAATTTCGATCATTTTCAATCGATCTTGATTTGCATCTATTGCTAATTTTTCTAAGCGTCTGTTAATACCTTTTAAATATCGAATAATGTCATCAAGACGTTCAACGCCAAGTTCAGTAACAAATCCTTTAAAAATTAATTGGGCTAATTGTGCTTTTACATCGCCATGTGACTGAATAACATTAAGGCCAACTTTGCCTTTTAGCTTTTTACGAATGTCATGACTTAAACTTAACGCTTGTTCTAATTTAATTGCGGTTGATAACACACAATCTGCAATTTCAGCACGAATGTGATCACGCGCTTGCTTAAAATCCGTTTCATTTCGTGGCAATTCAGGCAATTGTTTTAACAAATACCGACAAGCGCCATTCACACAATCATTCAATAAATCATTGATGGTGCCAAACGGATTAAAATACAGCCCCAACTTGGCTTTGTTAGGTAATTTTTGCTGTAAATACTTAACTGGTGATGGAATATTTAGCAAAATCAAACGGCTTAAACCTTTAAGCATGGCTTCATCAGCAAGGGTTTGCTGTTCAAATAATTCAATAGCGACACTATTGTTATGGTCTACCAAAGCAGGAAAAGCTTTAATGGTTATATTGGCGACTTTTTTCTCGTAACCTTTAGGTAAATTACCAATATTCCATTCAATAATATCGGCTTTTTCAATGCCTTGTTCAGCGACTTTTTGAATTGATTTTTTAACTTTTCCTTGTAAATCATTTTTAAGCTGATCTAAATTTCGACCTTGCTTTATAACCTTACCTTTTTCGTCGACTACTTTAAAATTCATCATTAAATGAATTGGCAAATCAATATCTTGCCAAGTATCTTCAGGTAATCTAACGCCAGTCATACGTAATAATTGTTTTGCGATAGCTTGGCTTAATAAACTACTTTCGTTATTTTTGCTTTTATTATTACTATTATTTTTACTACTGCTACTTTCTGTTATTACGCTTAAACATGCTTCTGCATAATTAGGCGCTGGAACAAAATTACGACGTAAACTTTTAGGCAGCGCTTTAATTAGCGCAACTATAAGCTCTAGTCGCATAGCAGGAATAAGCCAATCAAACCCTGTATTTTCTACTTGGTTTAATATGCCCACTGGAATTGAAACCGATATACCATCATCAATATCACCCGGATGAAAGTGATAAGTTAAAGGTAATGTTAATGCACCTTGTTGCCAAAAGTCTGGGTGGTCTGCTTTTGAAAGTTTTTTAGCGGTGTCTTTTAATAAAAATTCTTCAGTAAAATGTAATTGTTTAGCATTTTGATGTTTTGATTTTTTCCACCAAGCTAAAAAGCTTGCTAAACAAACGACTTCTGCTGGAAATTTTTGTTGATAAAAATCATATAATTGCTCTTCATCAATCAAAAAATCTTTACGCCGCGCTTTTTGCTCCATTTTTTCAATTGAACGAACTAAGTTTTTATTGTGCTGAAAAAAGGCTTCATGAATAGTGCAATCACCATTAACTAAAGCTTCACGAATAAAAATTTCACGACAGGTTTCAGGCTCTATATGTTTAAAGTGAAGTTTACGCTTATTAACAATAATTTGGCCGTAAAGCGAAACTTGCTCAAACGCCATTACCGCGCCTTGTTTTTTCTCCCAATGCGGCTCACTGTAATTACGTTTAATTAAATGCTCAGCTAAAGGTTCAACCCAATCAATCTCTATTTTAGCGGCCATGCGGGCGAATAAACGACTGGTTTCAACTAATTCTGCCGCCATTAGCCATTTCGGTGCTTTTTTTGCAATACCTGAACCAGGGAAAATATAAAAGCGACTACCACGTGCGCCTTTATATTCTCGATTTTCGTCTAATTGCCCTAAATGACTTAGTAACCCTGATAATATTGATTGATGGATAGTATCCGCTTGTTGCTGAATTTTTTTCTTCTGTGCATCATTAACTGTCTGACTATTTTTATAAGGTTCATTGTCACTACTGTTATTTTTAATAGCGAAATCAGCAATTTTCTGCCCTAACGGCAATTTAAGCTCTTTCACGGTTTGCGTTAATTGGCTAACAATATCTTGCCATTCACGCACGCGCATATAAGATAAAAATTCTTTTTGGCACAAACGTCTAAATTGATTTTGGGTTAAGGCTTGTTGCTGCTGATTTACATACTGCCATAAATTAAGCAGGCTAATAAAATCTGAATCTTTGTCTTTAAAACGATTGTGTTTCTCGTCTGCCGCTTGTTGTTTTTCCATTGGGCGTTCGCGAGGATCTTGTATGCTAATACCAGCAACAACGGCGATAACCGCTTGGCCGCAATTATTTTCAATCGCGCTTAACAACATTTTAGCTAAACGTGGGTCGATTGAAAATCGCGCTAATAACTGCCCAGTTTTAGTCAATTTTATTTTTGTTTTTTGGGTGCCAGTATTTCCAATACTTTTAGCATTTGATGAAGCTGATAACTGGCCATTATCAATGGCAGCAAGTTCTTCTAACAATCGAATACCATCGGTAATATTACGATTATCTGGTGGTTGCACAAACGGAAAATCACTCACTTCACCTAAATCAAGCGCGAGCATTTGCAATATAACTGTCGCTAAGTTAGTACGTAGTATTTCAGGATCGGTAAATTCAGGACGATTTAAAAAGTCATCTTCACTGTATAATCGAATACAAACACCCGCAGACACACGACCACAACGGCCAGAACGTTGATTAGCACTGGCTTGTGATATAGGTTCAATTGGTAAACGTTGTACTTTAGTGCGATAACTGTAACGAGAAATACGCGCTGTACCGGGGTCGATAACATATTTGATACCCGGAACGGTTAATGAGGTTTCAGCAACGTTAGTGGCAAGCACAATATTACGGCCACTATGCGGTGCAAAAATACGGTTTTGCTCTTGCACGGTTAAGCGTGAAAATAACGGCAGTATTTGGGTATGGTTTAATTGCGCCTTTTCTAGTGCATAAGCAGTGTCACGAATTTCACGTTCACCGTTAAGAAAAATTAGAATATCACCATTTGATATCTGCGATAATTCATCTACGGCAGATAAAATTCCTGAAATAACGTCTTGTGTGTCAACACTATCTTCATCAATTTTATCTAGAAGCAGTGGACGATAATGAATATCTACGGGATAAGTACGACCAGATACTTCAATAATGGGTGCTTCAATACCAGTTTTATCGGCAAAATGTTGAGCAAATCGTTGGGGATCTATAGTTGCCGAGGTGATAATTACTTTTAAATCAGGGCGACGTGGCAAAATTTGCTTTAAATAACCTAAAATAAAATCAATATTTAAACTACGTTCATGCGCTTCATCAATAATAATGGTGTCGTATTGGCGTAATAATCTATCTTTCTGCATTTCGGCTAATAAAATACCATCGGTCATTAACTTGATATAACTACGCTCTGTAACCTGATCGGTAAAACGTACTTTATAACCAACAACTTCACCTACTTTACTATTGAGTTCTTCAGCTATGCGCCCTGCTACAGTACGCGCAGCAATTCTTCGAGGCTGAGTATGACCAATTAAACCATCAATACCTCGACCCAATTCCAGACATATTTTTGGTATTTGTGTGGTTTTACCTGAGCCAGTTTCACCTGCAATAATCACTACTTGATTATTTTTAATTGCTTGTGCAATCACGTCTACGTTTTGTGAAACTGGTAAACCTTCAGGGTAAGTAACTTTAGGGCTATTTTTGATTTTGACTTGTTTGGACGCTATCGATTCGTTAATGGCTATAGCAATGGTAATTAACGCTTTTTGTTGCTTTGTTTCATCGGTGATTTTTTTCAAACCATGCAAGCGATTTTTTAACCGACCATGATCACTATTTTTAGTTTTATTTAATAAAGAAAAAAGTGATTTTAACGAAGGTGTTGATTCGTTGTTTTCAGCGGGAGAGGCAATAACAGACAAAATAATTCCGACAATTTAGGTAATTTAAAAACTGGCGAAGTATATCAAAAAAGTGTGGAGCCAAGCTATACCCACGCTTTAATACTAAGAATTAATCACTTGATTTTTCAAGAGCAGCAGTAATGTAGGCTTGATTTTGTTCTATCATTTTAGTTATTTCCATCACGTAATGTTCGCCCCGTGAAGAATAAGCTAATAAACCAGCAGCTAAAATATCGGCTCGTAAAGGATGATTTTCAGCTCGTAATTGCCGACGAATTTCACGAAAAACTTTATACGCTTTGTGAGTATTAATGTTATAAAAATAATGCTGTACAGCTTGATCAACACTTTTAAAGGCGGCAACTTCATGCTTGTCATTACCACTACGTCCGTTGGGGATCATTCCACATTTAGGTTGGTAACACCAAATCCCAAAAAAGTTTAATCCTATTCGTGCAAATCTTGATGTGCCCCATGCAGATTCATTCGCTGCTTGAACTAATACGAGTGCTTCTGGTACTTCATCTATGGAAACAATTAACTCATTTATTTTTTCGTCAATCGTAAGGTTTTTCTGTATTTTATATTTGTTCGCTAACTTAATAATATTGCTTATTTCTGTTTTCGTTAAGTTAGTCACAGCATTAGATTGTAATAATAACAACTGTGCACGTAGTGCTGATAATTTATGATTTTCTCTTTCGATTGCTGGTGCTAAGAAATTAAAAAACTGACGTTTTTTTTCACTTACAGTTTTTATATGAGCAAAATCTGGTAATTTAACGTTATGTAGTGGTTTTTCTGGTTTTTTCGGCTTAACAGAATGTTGTACCGAGCTTTTTTGATTATTCGCAAACTCAGTATTTAAACTATTTAGTACAATAACAGGCTTTATTAACATCCAAGAAAAAACAAAGACAGCCAGTACTATAAATATCCGTAAAAATGAAAACATGTAGCCTCCTAGGCTATAAAAACATCATCAGCTTTTGTGGATGATGATTGATCGGTTGTTTGTAATTTCAAACCAAATATTTCTCGATACAATATGCCTTTAACGTTATAAAACAATGGCGCTAAATAAGACAAAACAAAGAAAAACAAAACGATACCAATAATCACTAAATTGCTGTTACCAAGTAACACCAAAGGTAATATAGACAAAGCAAAAATTCCTGTAAGGGCTAAATAGACTAAAAACAACTTTAACCACTGAAAACGTAATGCTTGCACAGAGATTACCATCGCTTTTATTGGCGAAAGTCTTTTTTCAACAACTAAAGGAATGGTTAATGAAAATATAACCGCTAAAAATATGCCGGGTAAAACTAAAAGTTGAAAACCAACACTAACTAATAATGACGTAAATAAGCCACACAGTACCACCATGCTAGCTCTTTTTAGAAATGAAAATATCAAATTAGTTTCTGTTTTTAATCCAACCGCATGAAACACGCCCATCATTTCAACACCAGCAAGAAAAGGCCAAATAACTAAACTCACTAAAGTTTGGATAAGCAAAAGCGTTTGTGGTTCTTGCATAGCTTTTTCAATACCGCCAAAGTATTCACTAATTAAATACGATATCAAAACACCTAAAGAAAAAACAAAGAGTAAACCGCTGTTGATTGCCTTTCTACTTTGCTGCGTTTTCTTCCACCCCTCTTTTAATACAGCAGACACATCAATGGTATATTCACCTTTTACTGCGTTTTCTAAATCGCCACCAACATTAAATACTTTACTTTTATCCACAAACATCTACCTTTTACAAAATGAGCGTCAGTATAGCAAATATAATTTAACAAATCTTCATACTACTATTGTATATAAATCAATAAATTACTAAATATCACAGGCAAATTATTAAATATAGTTTCTCAATTTTTATAATTTATGGCTTTTTTACAAAACTGGTCTACAGTTAAGTGTAGTAAATATTAATCATTACTATTTTTAATATTTATAAACTAATAAAAGGAATTATTGAAATGGAACTTCGTACCCCACAAGCCATTCACAAAATCAAAATGTCGAACAAAGATCACACTTTAGTCGATGGTAAAGAAACCAGCATATTACAAGCAATGTCGTTTGCTATTAATTATCATACTCTAGAAGTTCACGAGACACAGGATCAACTGATTGTTACTGGTACCAATCCTGTAACTAGAATTGATAAATACTTACTTAGATAATGATCCGAGAAAAATACTTATTTGAGAATTTAGTTTATCGAACTTAATAATAATTCGATTGCAATTAACAATAGCACTAAGCCCATAAAACGTTCGAGCCAATAGCCTTTTTGTACAAGTAGTTGGCGAAAGTTTTTTATGCTTATTAAGTAAGATAAGCTGCTAAACCAGAGCGCGGTAGCAACGGCCATATATAATCCGTAACCGAGTTTAATGGCGAATGGTGTTGTGGTTGAAATCACCATAGAAAATAAGCTCACAAAAAATAAAGTTGCTTTTACATTCAGCCCATTAACTAAAAAACCAGTGATAAACGATTTTTTATCACTAGGATGATCATCTGCTTTCACTGTTAAATCTAATTGTTGTTCAACCGGCGCTGTTGCTCGAAGTCCATGCCAAGCCAGATAACAAAAATAAGCAGCTGCAATAAATTTTAACAAGGTGAATAAATAGGGTGAACTGGCAATTAAAATACCAATTCCTACTAAAGAATAAGCAACATGCAATAATATTCCCGTACCTATGCCTAAACTAGTAAATACGGCACTACGACGACCATAACGAACACTTTGCTTTAATATCACAGCGAAATCTGGTCCTGGACTAGCCACCGCTAATAAATGGATTGAAGCAATAATCAAAAACTCTTGTAAATACATCATTATTTTATTTCTTCGTTATTCGGTAATTCTGTGTTTTTAATAGTTAGCAAGGTGTTTTTAAAAAAATCAGAACCTTTGTGTTGAGCCAACGTTATATTATCTTCAGGGATCTGTTGGGGATCTTTATAAACCGCTAAAACTCTTTCCATACTCGCTTCTCGGATTATATGAATGGTGGGATAGGGAGAACGATTAGTGAAATTAGCCGCATCATCAAAATCACTATCAGCAAAACAATATTCGGGATGAAAACTGGCTAATTGAAACACACCTTCAAAGCCTTGCTCTACAATTAAATCATTCGCATAATCAACTAAATCGAGATATTGATTGAAATTTTTAAAACTCGAGGGAAAAATTATAAGACTTGTTTCTAATTTACTATGCTCTTGTAAATAAACACATTGCTCTATAATTTCTAGCAACGCATTCTTCAATTTTATTTGTGCAGATACATGATAATGAATACTGTTATTCACTAATTCTTTTTTTGCAAAAGGACAAAAATTTAAACCAATAATAATTTCTTCTAACCACTGTTTTGTGTGTTGAATTACTAATAAACTGTTTTGATCAGTCTTCATTATTAATTTCACTTTGTTTAATACTGGTATGTTGTTTACTATTTTTTTGTTCTTTGTTTTGTTGAATTCGCCACATGTTATAATAATGGCTTTGCTGCTCTAATAAGCTTTGATGATCACCTTGTTCAACAATTTCACCTTTATCTAAGACAATTATTTTATCTGCATCAGTTATTGTTGATAAACGATGGGCGATAACTAAACTCGTATGATTTTTACTAACGCTTTTTATCGCGGTTAAAATCGCTCGTTCTGATCGACTATCTAAAGATGATGTAGCCTCGTCAAAAACTAAAATACTTGGATTTTTTAAAATGGTTCGAGCAATAGCCACTCTTTGTTTTTCACCACCAGAAAGCTTTAAGCCGCGCTCACCAACTACCGTTTTTACACCTTCAGGTAACGATTTAATAAAATCACTTAAATACGCTAATTCAATCGCTTGAGAAACCTCATCGTCGCTCGCCGTTGGTTTTCCATAACGTACATTTTCAAATAAGGTATCATTAAACAACACAGTATCTTGTGGCACAATACCGATTTGCTCTCTTAAGGATTGTTGAGTTACAGCGGTGATAGCTTGATCATCAATACTGATATTGCCTGAATTCACATCATAAAAACGAAAGAGTAATTTTACTAACGTTGATTTACCTGAGCCACTTTCCCCAACAATAGCAACCTTTTCACCAGCAGCTATCGAAAAAGAGAGATTTTTGATAATTGCCCGTTCTGGCTGATAATGAAATGAAACGTTTTCAAAGGTCACTTTACCCTTTTTAATAATTAAAGCTTGAGCGTTTTTAACATCACTAACTTTAGGTTTTTTATTTAACAAACCAAAAAAATTCTCAATATTGGCTAAAGAACCTTTAATTTCTCGATAAACAAAACCTAAGAAATTTAACGGCATAAATAATTGCATCATAAAGGCATTGATCAAAACGAAATCACCAATGGTCATTTGTTTATGCGTAACTTGATACGCAGCTAACGCGAGCATTGCTGTCATCGACAACGAAATGATTACCGCTTGGCCGCCATTTAATGCAAATAAAGATAAACGATTTTGTAATTTCGCTGTTTCCCAATCTTTTAACTGATTGTCATAAGCACGCGCTTCATATTCTTCGTTAGTAAAATATTTAACCGTTTCATAATTTATTAAACTGTCTATCGCTCGCGTATTACTTGACGAGTCAGCTTTATTGGCAGCCCTTATATAACGAGTACGCCACTCAGTAGCTTTAATAGAGTAACCGACATATATAACAATAGATAACAAGGTAAGTAGCGCAAACCACACGCCATAATTAATTAATAAAATACTGATCACCATGGTGATTTCAAATAGAGTTGGCACAATATTAAAAATCATAAAGCGCATTAAAAAACTTATCCCTGAAGTACCACGATCGATATCGCGTGATAAGCCGCCAGTTTGACGATTAAGGTGAAAGTCTAGATCTAACTGGTGTAAATGTCTAAAAACTTGCAAGCCAATTCGACGAATAGCACGCTCAGTTACCCGAGCAAACAAAGTATCACGCACTTCAGCAAAAATAACCGTTGTTAAGCGCACTAAGCCATAGGCAGCAACTAAGCCAAAAGGAACAATCAATAGTTGTTGATTTTGTGTTGTTTCATTGGATTGATTTAGCGTATCAACAATATCTTTTAATACAAATGGCAAGTAGACACTTGCTATTTTCGTTAAAACTAAACAAGCAAGTGCAAAAAATACTCTTTGTTTATATTCTAATAAAAAAGGCCATAATAATTTAAGTACTTGCCAGTTAAATTCTTTCGCTTCTATACTTGGATGTTTGCTATGTCTCATTTGCTCTCATTAAAAAATTAACCTAAACTTCTTTCATTTTTTCGAGCAGCCCATCACTGGCATCCTCGACAAGATCTAATACATACTGAAAACCTTTAGCACCACCATAATATGGATCTGGCACTTCAGAATCTTCATGGTTTTTGGCGAAATTTAAAAAGAGTTCGATTTTATCGGTTAAATGTGGCGGCGCAACTTTTAATAAGTTACTAATATTATCTTCATCCATCGCCAAAATAAGGTCAAATTTTTCAAAATCATTTTCAGTCACTTTGCGTGCTTTTATGCCATCAAAAGAATAACCACGAGCAATACCTGCCTTTTGCGCACGGTGATCAGGTTTTTCTCGGGCATGAGCACCTAGGGTTCCCGCTGAATCTATTATTAAATCAATACCTTGTTGCTTAGCTTTATGGCGAAAAACAGCTTCTGCACTAGGTGAACGGCAAATATTGCCCATACAAACAAAAAGGACTGACTTTATTTCTCTATAATTCATATAGTTGACTCGAATATAATTTCACACAAATTTTATTGAATTCTCTTCAAATAAAAAACAATAATTTGTCTATTTATTAAGGGGAATATTCTACGTTATTTTTTGATTGTTTTTTTAATTAATTTAAAGTTTTAATTTAGGATATCGCATAGCTAAATTAAGTTTATCTAGAACCATCAACATTGTTCTTAAATTAAATAATACCAAGTTGATTAAGTTCTTTCCCACTCAGCGAGAAATAAAAGGATTAGAGGCAAGGCATTATTGAAGAGAATGGTTATTCAGGAGAATATGCTCCTGCATTCCCTAAGAAGCTACATATGTAGCGTCCTTATCAAAATCAATAACGAAGCATGTAAGCCTTTTAAATTCGCCTTGTTATTGAACATTGAGCATAGCTCTGAGTTTGGAAGAAATTTAATCAAATTGGTATAAATATTTTCAAAAAATTCGAAAAGAGAAATGTATAATTTAGATGTATATAACAATTAATAGTTGACTTGTTGGTCAAATCACTATAAATTTGATTTTGTTAATTACTCTCCTCTCGTTTATTTAACGGATTATCCTTTGCGATAATCTTTGTTTTGTCTTTCCTTTTCACAGTCAGTCATCACTCAAAATTATTAAGCTTAAATTATTGTCTGAGTTATCGAGACATGCTCTCGTATTGAGTTGATATTAATAAATATCTAAAAGTGTTCACACAATAATATAGCTTTTCTTATTCATGCGCTTTAGCGTACAAATTAAAAGAGTTTTATTATGTCATATACATATAACGGTACGGTTTATTCAATAAATCCACCAATCAGTTCCATTTCAGTTAACAAGCATAATGTTGCGGTTACCGATAGTAATGGTTCGAAGTTAATCAAGTTTACCAATGTAAACGATTCAAAAAGTTTTTTAGCATGGGTTTATCAAGCCTAGTTAGCCACTTATATAGTAAAAAGCCGTTTTACAAACGGCTTTTTTATTGTTTAATAAAAAAGATAACAAATTAGAATCGCCATACTGCTAAGAATTGGGCAGAATTATCGTTTGTGCCCTTTTCTCCTAATTTATTTTTCCAATATTGATATTCAATTCCTACAAACAACTTACCTGCTTTGTTTCCTAATGCTTCACCTAAATCCATTCTAATTTGCGGTTGTAGTAATATCCAAGATGAAAGATCTGTGCTACCAAAACTATTAGTTTGTTTACGACCATCAATGTATTCTGCATGACCTTCAATAGTCCAACTTGTAGAGCCTAATTTAAATGGATATGCCCAAGCAAAATCAATCATAAAACTTGAACTTTCATCAACAACACTAAATACCGGTGAAGTTGCACTACCACCACCTTGATGAACATAACCAGTCACATCAATATGAGCAAAAGCAAAGCCTGGTAAGTCTAAATCAAATCTTACCCCAGGTAATACCCATGAACTATCCACTTCTGGCGCAAAATTAACACCAGCAACGATGCCAATATCTTTAACTGGACCAAAAACAAATTTATTACCTGTAATGGCACCTAAACTAAAATTTGAGTACCATTCGCCATAAAATTCACTACTGTTTTCTACCGGAAAATTAGCATTATTTTTAACGTTATAGCGTGAATGATCAATAAAGAAAAAATTATCACCATATTCCCAACCACCTGCATGTTGCAAAGTAACAATGGTGGTAGTCGCTGTACCGCCAGTACCAACACGATTTAAATCGCCAAAAGCTTGTAGTTGTACTTCAGTAGTGCTCCACGTTTCAGCAAAAGTTGTAACACTCGTAAATGCGATTGCTGCAAAGGCTGTTTTAGTAAATATGTTTAAATTTTTATTCGCTTTCATTTTGTTCTCTCAATAAATAAAGTGTTTGTCATCGTTACTGTATGATTGTTGTATCTATACTTTTCAATTGAACTCTATAAGGATAGAACTTAAATTAGTCTTTTGCTGATCTAATCAGTATTGCTTTAATATTAGCCAGTTCTTATTTAAAATTACAAATCCTGACACTTTTATCAACTTAATTGTTTGCTAAATAGTTAAATCAACGAGATCAGTAAAATCACCCCAAAGAAAATAACTTAAGAACACATTACATTAGGTAAAATTAAAAAATGCTTATATATTGATGGTACTTCATAATATCAATATCAATATCAGCATTACAAAATAAAAAAGAGAACAAGATGAAACATACTATTGAGATGATGATCTCAGAGCAAGAAATTAAAGACCGAGTCGCTCAATTGGGAAAGCAAATAAGCGACCATTATCAACATAGTGAAAATTTAGTGTTAGTCGGATTGTTACGTGGTTCATTTATTTTTATTGCCGATTTGGCAAGAGCAATATCAGTTAACCATTCTATCGATTTTATCACCGCATCTAGTTATGGTAATAACACAGAAAGTTCTCGTGATGTTCATATTTTAAAAGATCTTGATGATAACATCGAAGGTAAAGATGTATTACTAGCGGAAGACATTATTGATACAGGAAATACGCTGAGTAAAGTCATGCAAATATTGAACTTACGCAACCCGAACTCTATTCAAATTTGTACGCTCTTAGACAAACCTTCTCGCCGTGAAGAAATAGTTGATGTTAAATGGATAGGTTTTGAAATTCCAGATGAATTTGTTGTGGGTGTGGGAATTGATTACGCGCAAAAATACCGCCATTTGCCTTACATTGGTAAAGTTGTACCTGAATAAATTTACTCTGTTAGATAATTTTTACGTATAAAATCTATATACGCTTGCTCGTCTACCAATTTAAAGCCTTCATTCTCATATTTTACTAAATCGCTATCTTTAGGGAATGTAAAATAAGATTCACTTTTTGGTTGAGGGGAAGCTAATGGTTTTTCGTTTTTTGAATAAATTGAAATGGCATCCATAATGTCTAATGTGCCTTGCCTGTAAAGTTCTAACGTATGCTGCAGGTATGACTTTTCTTTTTTAACTTTCATAGTTGATATTTTAATTATTTTACCTGTATCAATACTACCGTCATCAATAGTATGAAGTGTAGTTCCAATTGTTTCTTCACCATTTAGCATTGCCCAAAAGGTCGCCATAACTCCTTTATATTTGGGTAATATTCCTGAATGAAGATTTATAACACCCTGCTTAGGTATTTTTATACATTCATAATTTAATATACCACCATAACGAATTGATATAATTAAATCAGGAGAAATGGTATGTATTCGAGCAATAGAATCAGAAGAATTGATTTTATTTTCTTCTCTTATTTCTGAATCTAAGTAATCGTTAAACCCCTCAAAAGTTTTAAATTTTGTGGCTTTACTACTCATAAATAAGGGGCATAATAATTTGTTGAGTAAATCTTGCTCAAAAAATTTAAGTCTAGATAATTGTTCTGGTAAGTTAGTGTTTTTGCCAACTTTTGATGATAGCCACAAATGTAACTGGTGATCACCTTGCAGCTTTGGTATTAATAGGTTTAAAGCAAAGTTGCTTGCTAAATCTTTATTGGAAAGAATAAGTATTTTCATATTATTTTTAATGATTTTTTTATTTTTGAACAGCCAACTTGTATCTTTATCTCCATTTGGGCTAATTATCATTTGAGTGTTTATTTGTTAAACCACTGGATAAAATTATCCCTCGAAACAAAAATATTACTGGCATAAAAGCAGATAGATAAACAACTAATTGAAAAACAGCTAATTGAAAAATAATTATTAGCTGTTACTTTTAAAAATACCCAATTTACATTTTTGCCACAGAACCGAGTGGTGAAGCTAAAGAGTCTGGAGGAACGGTAAACCAACGAGGCCCTTTTTCTGTCATGTAAATACAGTCTTCTAACCTTACGCCAAATTGTCCAGGAATGTAAATTCCGGGTTCGTTTGAAAAGCACATTCCTGCCCTCAGCTTTTCTTGTTCGCCATGCACAAAATTAACGCCTTCATGCCCTTTCATACCAATACCGTGCCCAGTTCTGTGCGATAGCCCCGGCAGTTTATAATCAGGGCCAAAACCTAAGCTTTGATAATATTGACGAACAGCATCATCAACCAAACCGGCTTCGATGCCAATTTGTGCTTTTTCAAACGCTATTTTTTGTCCTTGCCTTACTGTGTTCCAAATTTTTTCTTGATGTTTAGTTGGCTGTCCAACAACAAAGGTTCTACTAATATCAGATTGATAGCCATGAACACTACAACCACAATCCATTAATACAATCGAACCTTCTCTAATCGTTTGTTGCTGTTTAGTGCCATGCGGAAAAGCGCTTGCTTCGTTAATTAACGCCATGTTCCAAATGTCTTTGCCGCCTAATGACGACTGCGCTTTACCCATTAAATTTTTAACGTCGGAACCTGTCATACCAACCGCTAGTTTTGCATAAACCTCGGCATATGCAGTTAACGTAACTTCATTAGCTTTATGCATTAATTCAAGCTCATGCTGACTTTTTATAATGCGGCATCCTCGAGTTACCGATTCTGCACTCACATCTTGCATGGCTGGCAATTCTGACATTATACCTTTCAACACAAAATATCGAACAGAATGTTCAAAAGCGATATTGCCTTTAGCTACACCGCGGTCAACAAGCACTTGTTTGATTTGTTTAAAAGGACTTTCATGCTCTTGCCACACTCTAACATCATCGCCAACTGCCATACTTTCACGAATGCTCGGCTCTTCAAAAAAAGGGCAAACTATCGCAATATCGCCTTCTTTGGGAATAACCACCGCCGTCATACGTTCACTTCGCCACCATTGAATGCCTGTAAAATAATCCATAGCAGCTCCGGGTTCAAGCACTAAAGCTGCAATATTAGAATGCTGCATTAGTTTTTGGGCGTTAATTATTCGTGCTTTACGTTCTGCTGGTGTGATGGCTACAACTGTTGTAGTGATATTAGCTAAACTATTCTTATAATTCGAAACAGATGGAGTATTGCTATTTGCTTGGCTAGTGGCTGATAAGGCAATTAAACTGGCACCACTGGCTTTTAAAAAGTCTCTTTTTGAAATGTTCATTACTTTTACCTAATTTATTTTTATATAAGTCTAATATTCTTTATCTTTTACTAGTTTTATCTTATGACCTAAAAAATGGGATGCTAAGAGGATATCTCCAAACTTTACTTTTATTGGCTTGAATTGCACCGATGATAATAAAAATAAAGTTATAAAATATAAGTGCAAGCGCTCCAAAAAGTCCAAAAAAATAAAATATAATCAAAATGTAAATTATAAAACTACACATCCAATTTAATATCGTTTTTCCATGAACATCAACCTCTGGAATGTCTTCCTTAGCTGTTGCCCACATTATTATAGGCATAAAAAAACCTAAACCTGGTATTAATATTCCTGAAAGCTGGCTTAAATGCATTAACATGCAAAAACTACTTAACTCTATATTCCATGGCCTTTTATTAGATATTCCTGACATTATCTTTCCCTTGTGTATGTCTTTAAAGTAAGCTGATTTTTAAATTATTCATGTATTATAAAATATTGAAAAATTTAATTATTTATAATAAACACAGCTTCAAAAACCGTCAATAACTAATTAATTTATATAAAAATTACCGAGGCTGCGAATAATATTTCGTACTGGCTTAATAGAGATCCTGACCAGTGTCAGGGTGACGATAGTGATGTACAGATGGTAGTGATGTACTCACAAAGGTATTGTGAGTGTCTTTACATTTTTGGACGAGAAAAAGGCATAAAAAAAGCCTTACCCAAAGGTAAAGCTTTTATAACTAATCTAACTAAATTACGGTTAAGTTAAGAAAATAAATTTAGCAGCAAATAGAACGGCAAGCGCCCAAACCCCGTTAGATACTTCACTCGCTTTTCCTGTACCTGCTTTTAGCACGGCATAGGTAATAAAACCAAAAGCGATACCGTTAGAGATAGAAAACGTAAACGCCATCATTACTGTGGTACATACCGCCGGAGCGTATTCAGTTAAATCATTCCAATCAAGCCCTTTTAATGAACTCATCATTAACATCGCTACATAAATAAGCGCACCGTCTACAGCAAAGCCCGGTAGCATTTGTGCTAAGGGTAAAAAATACATGCCAACTAAAAATAATAAGCCAATAGTTACGGCGGTTAAACCAGTTCTACCACCTGCGGCAACACCTGCGGCAGATTCAACATAAGAAGTTACTGGTGGGCAACCAAAGGCTGTACCAATAACTGAAGATAGTGAATCTGCTTTAAGTGATTTACTTAAGCCATGAATTTTACCATTTTTATCTTGTAAATTTGCACGTTCGGCAACGCCCATTAATGTACCAGCGGTGTCGAAAATATTAACGAATAGGAAAGTAATAATAACTGGGATTAAAGCAACTTGAAAAGCACCAGCAATATCAGCTTGCCAGAATATAGGTTTAAGTGCAGCAAAATCAGGAACAGCAACTAAGCCGTTGTAACTAACAAAACCTGAAGCTGGCGCAAAAGATTTAGCAGCCTCAGCAACAACAAAAAAATCGTTCGGTAAAACCCAAGTCATGGCAAAAGCAATTAAAGTAGTTATACCAATACCGATAAGTACACCACCAAACACTTTACGATAACTTAATACAGAAATAAGTAGAAAGCTTAAAAAGCCTAATGCGGGCGCTTCAGGACCAAATTGTCCAAAACCAAAATGGGTAAGATCAGCAAGTGCCACAACATTGTCAGGGTTAGAAACAACAATACCGGTAAAACGTAAGCCAATAAAACCAAGGAAAAGGCCAACACCAGCGGTCATCGCTAGCCGTAAGCTCATTGGAATACTTTCTAGCATCCATTCTCGAAGGCGAGTTACACTCATTAATACAAAGATAACGCCAGAGAGAAATACAGCACCTAAGGCAATTTGCCAACTATAGCCCATAGAGCCAACCACAGAAAAGGTGAAAAAAGCATTTAGTCCCATACCCGGCGCAAGACCAACAGGCCAATTAGCATATAAGCCCATTAAAATAGTTGCGATAGCTGCACCAAGGCAAGTAGCAAGGAATAATCCGTCAAATGGCATACCTGTTTTTGACATAATAATAGGATTCAAAAACATAATGTAAGACATGGTTACAAAGGTTGTTAAGCCCGCCATAAGCTCAGTTTTAATATTTGTTCTATGCTCAGAAAGTTTAAATAGGCGTTCTAACAGACCGGCCTTGCTTTGTTGATTTGCGTAATCTTCACTTACCTGTTCCATAACTACAATTCTCTCATTGGTTGAAAAATAAGGTCTTTTATATTTGTAATCTGTGACCTTTTAGCACTGAATTAATTATTGTTTAGTGTTTTGTATATTAACCTTTTGGACTTTATTACTAAAACATAAATAAAAGTTAAAGTAACTTAAATAAAACTAGCAAATAAATTGATTGAATATAATACAATCACGTTTCATCCTATCCTTAAAAGAGAAAACCTGTCAATAGTGTCAGGAAAATTGTTTTTTTGCTATACTATTTCATTTTTAACAATACTTAATAACAAACATTTTTATACTAGGTAACCATGCTTTCTTTATCTCATTTCAATCGACAAACTATTAAGGGCGACATTTTTGGCGCGCTAACATCAACTATTGTGGCTTTGCCTTTTGCGCTAGCGTTTGGTGTTACTTCGGGTGCTGGTGCGAGTGCTGGTATTTATTGTGCCATTTTAACCGGATTATTTGCGTCTTTATTTGGTGGCACTAACCAACAAATATCAGGGCCTAATACGGGGTTAACAGTTGCCATGGCGGCAATATTAACCAGTTTTGTCGCGCAATCGCCTGAACATGGTGTTGCAGCCGCTTTTACCGTGGTGAGTATTGCTGGCGTATTTCAAATGTTATTTGGTTTTTTTAAGCTTGGTAAGTATTTTATTTTGGTTTCTTATCCCGTTATCTCAGGTTTTACCTCAGGTATTGGTGTTTTAATTATTATTTCACAAATAAAACCGCTTTTTGGTTATTCGTTGTCTGAACTGCCAATGTCAGTCAGTTCATTAACCAGTACCAACACTTTACTTGGGCTGGCTTGTCTTTTAGTGCTGTTTAATTGGCCTCAAAAATTTAGCCGAGTATTACCTGCCAGCATTGTTGCCGTTATTGGGGCAACCTTATTTTTTGTATTTTCAGGTGTCGATTTATCTGTTGTTGGCGCTATTAGTAGTGTTTTACCTTCATTTAATTTACCTACTTGGGAACCGAGTTTAGCGGGCGAAATGATTAAATCTGCGCTGCTAATAGCCACGTTAAGTACGTTAGATTCGTTAATGACTTCATTAACCGTTGATAGTATTAGTAATGATTTACATAACTCTGATCAGGAATTAGTGGGTCAAGGTATTGGTAATATTATTGCTGGCCTGTTTGGCGCTTTACCGGGTGGCGGCGCTACCATGCGCACGGTTACTAACTTAAAGGCTGGCGGTACAACGCCTTTGTCAGGCATTTTACATGCGCTTTTTATCTTAATCATTGTATTGTGGGCGGGCGAATATACGGCTTATATTCCTATCGCGGTACTCGCTGCGATACTTATTCATGTTGGTATTAGCATTATTGATTGGAATTTTCTTAAACGCATTCATCAAATACCGTTGTTTAGTGTAGCGTTAATGATTTCAACGATGGTGATGGCGGTTGCTTTTGACTTGGTAACCGCGGTGTTGATTGGCGTATTTGTTGCCAATTTAGTGACCATTCGACGTTTATCTGAAATTCAATTAGACAACATTAATTTATGTACTATTGAAGAGGCTGAACATTTATCAGAATCTGAAAAACAGCTATTAGATGGTATTGATGACAATGTACTTTTACTAAATATTTCAGGGCCTATTGGTTTTGGCGTTGCCCGAGGATTAAAGCAAAGTGTTTCAAAGTCTGATCCTAATAAGCTGTTATTGATTGATTTAACCGATGCGCGCTTTGTCGGTATAACTAGCACTATAGCGATTGAAGAGATTATTGTGAGTTATCAAAATAAAGGCGGCGAAATATTGTTGGCAAGTGTTTGCGATAGAGTACGTGATGATTTTAATAAGCTGAAATTATTCGATAAAATATCATCAGAACATATTTTTGAAACTAGAAAAGACGCTTTTAATTACTTAAAAGAACAACACAAGACAAGACCAAACAAGGTAAATAGTCAGTAAAAGAAGCTGTAAAAATCAGCGACAAATAACCTTTGCGCTGATTTTTACTAATGTTCAATTTTTAGATGAAGTTCAAGTTTATACGCTAGCTATTACAATGAATTTGCCGCTTTTATTTCTTTACGACGTTGATGTAATAACGGCTCGGTATAACCACTTGGTTGTGTTTTACCTTTAAAAATTAAATCGGTTGCCGCTTTAAAAGCAATGCTGGTGTTAAAATTGGTCGCCATGGGTAAATAGCTACTATCGGCACTGTTTTGTTCATCTACCACGGCAGCCATGCGTTCTAACGAAGTTAAAACCTGCGCTTTGGTTAAAATACCATGATGCAACCAATTGCAAATATGTTGGCTTGAAATACGCAACGTTGCACGGTCTTCCATGCGACCAACATTATCAATATCGGGCACTTTTGAGCAACCGACACCTTGGTCTATCCAACGAACCACGTAACCCAAAAGCCCTTGAACATTGTTGTCTAATTCGTTTTGAATTTCTTGTTCGCTCAGCTCAGCTTGGTTCTTCAATAACGGAATGGTGAGTAAGTCATTTAAATCATCAATTTGCTCAGTGTTTGAAAACTGTTTAAGCATATTAAGCATAGATTCTTGAATATCAGCAACATTAACTTGGTGATAATGCAGTGCGTGCAAAGTGGCGGCAGTAGGTGATGGCACCCAAGCACAATTAGCCCCTGATTTAGGATGTGCTATTTTGGTTGCTACCATGGCCGACATTTCATCCGGCGTTGCCCACATACCTTTGCCTATTTGCGCTTTACCTTTTAGGCCTGTTTGTAAACCAATACGCACATTGCGGTTTTCGTATGCGCTGATCCATTTTTCATCTTTCATTAGATCTTTACGAACCATAGGGCCAGCTTGCATGCTGGTATGTATTTCATCGCCAGTACGGTCTAAAAATCCCGTATTGATAAAGGCAAGGCGATTTTTAGCTGCGCGAATACATTCTTTTAAATTTACTGACGTGCGGCGTTCTTCGTCCATAATACCCATTTTTATAGTATTGGTGGCTAAGCCTAAACAGGCTTCAATTCGGGTAAATAAGTCATTACTAAAAGCCACTTCATCAGGGCCATGCATTTTTGGTTTTACAATGTAAATGCTACCTTGGCGAGAATTTTTAACCCTTGAGTTGCCTTTTACGTCATGTAACGAAATCAAACTGGTGATTAAACCGTCTAAAATACCTTCGGGTACTTCTTGGTTGTCTTTAGTGAGTATTGCCTCGTTTGTCATTAAATGACCAACATTGCGAACAAACATTAAACTACGGCCGGGTAAGGTAAACGTTTCATTAATTGGGGCGTTGTAGCTGCGGTCAGAATTCAATTGACGAACTATTGATTTACCATTTTTATTTAAGGTTTCAGTTAAGTCTCCTTTCATTAGGCCTAACCAATTTCGATAAACAGCGGTTTTGTCTTGTGCATCAACGGCGGCGATAGAATCTTCACAATCTTGAATAGCTGTTAAGGCCGACTCAAGAATAATATCGGCAACGGAAGCTGCATCTGTTTGTGCGACAGGCGAGCTTGGATCAATTTTTATCTCAATGTGTAGGCCATTATTGCAACATAAAATAGCACTTGGGTTTTGCTCTGAGCCATTAAAACCAACAAACTTATGCTCGTCTACTAAACTCGTTTGTTCACCTGAATTTAAGTTAGCTATTAACTTGCCGCTAGCGATTTGATAGCTAGTGACATCACTATGACTGTTATTTAATAGTGGGATGGCTTGATCTAAAAAAGCGCGCGCATAAGCTTGAACTTTAGCACCGCGAGCAGGGTTATAACCTTTACTGGTTTCCGTTTCTGCCTTGATAACATCGGTGCCGTAAAGAGCGTCGTATAAACTGCCCCAACGGGCATTCGCCGCATTTAAGGCGAAACGTGCATTCATTAGCGGCACAACCAGTTGTGGCCCCGCGACAGTGGCAACTTCATCGTCAACATTATTGGTGGTGATTGAAAAATCTGCTTTCTCTTCAACAATGTAACCAATATCGTGTAAAAACTGTTGATACTTTTCGGCTGAAAATGGTTTGTTATTAGTGTCTAAATGCCAAGCATCGATTTGCGCTTGAAGTGTCTCTCGTGTGGCTAATAATTGTTGGTTTTTAGGGGAAAATTCATCAAAAATATTAGCCATTGATTGCCAAAAGCTTTCGCCACTAATACCTGTTCCGGGGAGAACCTCATTTTCAATCAAATTATAAAGAGATTCGGCAACTTTATAACCATGTTTTATTACGCGTTTATTCATAATTCAATCACTCTTCTTTTAATTGTTAATCGTTAATTGTTTATTATTTTGCGCTAACCAAATAGCCAAAGTATTACGTTCTTCATCGGTCATTTGGGTTTTATTCATAAACGGCATGTCTTTAGCGTCAATCACTCGGGCTTTAATACGAGGAGCCCATTGTTGAATGCTTGCTTGGTCTGAAAAAATAACGCCCGCAGGTGCCACGGTAAAAGTTTCATCAGTTGGCGTGTCTGAATGGCAACGGCTACAACGTTTTTCAATAATGGTTTGTACTTGGGTAATATCAACAGTTTGCTGTTTTTGTGCAGCCGTTAATTTTGTTGTTTTAGGGGCAATGGCAAAGGCAAGTAAAATCGTTGCTACCACAGCGGCTACTAAAACAAGTGGCTTTTGTTTACCAAAATGGCGTAAAACAAAGTATTGGCGAACTGTGGCGGTAATTAAAATAATGGCAATTAATACTAGCCAATTAGCGCTGTGATTATAGGTCATCGGGTAGTGATTTGAGATCATAATAAAGATGATCGGTAACGTGGTATAAGTATTATGAGTTGAACGAACTTTAGCGTTTAAACCGTAAGCAGGATCTGGCGCAGTACCATCTTCAACCGCTTTAACTAATGCGCGTTGTGAAGGCATAATGCCAAAAAACACATTACCCGCCATAATCGTACCGATAATAGCGCCCATATGCATATATGCACCACGAGCACTAAATATTTGCGTTAAACCGTACGACAATGCCGTGGCAATTAAAATTAATATAATGCCTAACACTAGGCCATGATTGCGTAATTTAGTGCGTACCAATAATTCGTAACTGCCAACACCAACAACAATAGAACCAATGCCAAAAGCAATGGCTTGTAACTGGGTTAAATCAGCAACACGTTTATCAATTAAATAGGTGTCTGCGCCTACATAAAACATTAAGGAAAGTAATAAAAATCCGGTGAGCCAAGTGGTATAAGCTTCCCACTTAAACCAATGTAAAGTCGTTGGCATTTGTTCGGGTGCTAATTTGTATTTAGCCACTTCGTAAAAACCGCCACCGTGAATAGCCCATAAATCGCCACCAATGCCTTTGTCTTTTTTCCACTGCGGTGGATTCTCTAAATGGTTATCTAACCAGACAAAGTAAAACGAAGCACCGATCCAAGCGATACCTGTAATTAGGTGAGCAAAGCGAATAACTAAATTTAGCCATTCTGTGATGTACGGATCCATAATATTCCCCAATGTTTTGTTTTTTGTTTACTTCTTATCGATGAAGTATTTTTAGTAAAATGTTTTATATAAAATAATCTAACGTTAGTGAATTAGTTGATGACTGAAATTGGTGAGTACTAAGAAAAAGCACGGAATTTATAAGCATAAATGAGTACTTTTGATGCAGTAATCGCCAATTTCAGGTGTTAAATAATTTATTAACTAAACACGTTCACCCATAATATGAGTCGCTTCAACGTGGCGTTCATCACCTAACATGCTTAAAATAAATAGTTTTTCAGATAAATTCGTACAATGCTGCATGCGTCTATCCATTAACGGAGTGGCATGATAATCAAGCACAATAAAGTCAGCTTCAGCGCCTTTGGTAAAATTACCAATTGTGCCCTCTAAATCTAAGGCAATTGCACCGCCTAATGTGGCGAGATAAAACGACTGAAATGGGCTGAGTTTGTCGCCACGCAGTTGTTGCGTTTTATAGCCTTCGTTTATTGTGCTTAACATTGAAAAAGTAGTACCAGCGCCGATGTCAGAGCCTAATCCTACATTTACATTGTGTGCTTGCGCTTGTTTTAAATTGAATAAGCCGCTACCTAAAAATAGGTTTGAACTTGGGCAGAAGGCAATGGCAGAATCGGTTTCACCTAAACGCTGACATTCACTGTCATGTAAATGCACACCATGGGCGAATACACTACGACGACCGAGTAATTTACTTTCGTCGTAAACATCTAAGTAGCCATCATTTTCAGGGAATAAATCTTTTACCCAAGCAATTTCAGATTTGTTTTCACTTAAATGGGTATGCAAATAAACACTAGGATTTTCACTAAGTAATTGACCCGCTTTATTTAATTGTTCGCGTGAACAGGTTGGGGCAAAACGTGGCGTAATGGCGTATTGCAGGCGGTCGACATTATGCCATTTTTCAATTAAGGCTTTGCTGTCGTCATAGCCTGATTGTGCGGTATCAGATAAATAATCAGGGCAATTTTGATCCATTAAAACTTTGCCGCAAATCATGCGTAACTTTTTCTGTTGAGCAATGGTAAAAAACGCTTCAACAGATTCTTTGTGTACCGTGCCAAAGACAAGTGCCGTGGTGGTTCCTGCTTCTAACAATTGTGTTAAAAAGAATTCAGCAACATTTTTACCGTGTTCTAAGTCAGAGAATTTTCGTTCAAAGGGAAAAGTATAGTTTTCTAACCATTCCAGTAATTGCTCACCATAAGAGGCGATCATTTCAGTTTGCGGATAATGCACATGCGTATCAATAAAACCGGGCATTATTAAGCCCTTTTTATAATGAATAACGTCAACACTTTGGTCTAAGGTTGGTAATAATTCGGCGGCTTCACCTATTTGTTCAACTAATCCATTTTTAATGATCAGCAAACCATCTTCTATATATTGATAGCTGTCTTCAAGCGCAACTTTTGCGGGATCGGCCAAAAAATGCAGTAATTCACCGCGGTATACTTTTAACATGTTTATTACCTATTTTCATACTTCACCAACCTTGAGACTTAATTGGCAATATTTGTTTATTTAAAATTGTATTTGTTCAGTCTATTTTTCTGCTGCACGATAGATGGAAATTTTAACCGCTGTTATTTCTTGAAACAGCGCGAACAAGTTCCCGCCTACGAAGATAATTGTGTTTCAATCACCAAAGAGCCGTCCAATTCAAGTACATCACAGTTATCACCTATACCGCCTCTATCAATCACTAAAAAGTCGCTTTCTGAGCCCAGTGCTAAACAAAAGTGGTGCCAAGTACCTTTGTGGTAATTTACCCCTTGGTTTGCTTTAGCAATAAAGACTTCAAGCTTGTTAATATCAAACTCGCCAGCCGGAGCAACCACAACTAAATATGGATTTTCTCCTAGCGGCATAAAAGCTTGGCTGCCATGAGGATGACGTTCCATCATTTTTATCGCCATAGGTTGCTCTAAAGGAGTAGAACGAAAAATATTAACCAATACATGACCATTATTATCAGCTACATCTACTCTGGCTAAATTGTGATAACGCTGAGAAAAACCATCGTTAATGGCAAAGTTTTTAGCATCAGCATTCGCTTCAATAACATCACCAAAACCGGCAAAAGCCGTTCGAGTTAGCGTCTTTGGAATTAGTGGCTTTTGTGTTAGCTGCTTTGAAATTGGCCGCGAATTTTCTGGCGATTGTGAATTGACATTATTCATCATTAACTGCCTCGATAGGTTGAATAACCAAACGCGGTTAAAAGCAATGGAATATGGTAATGATCACCGTTTGCGTCTAATTCAAAAACGATATCAACGTACGGATAAAAGCCTTGTTCGTTGTTTGCTTTAAAGTAGACACTTGTTTCAAAATGCATGCGGTATATACCCGCTGGCAATTTCACATCATCGGCCAATAAGCCTGAAATTCTGCCATCAGTATTGGAAACGCCTGACGCCAATTGTTGCCAACCTTCATTGTTTTGTGAAGATTGTGAAAATAAAGTGATGGGTAAACCTGCGGCTGGTTTTCCACGAGAGGTGTCTAAAACATGGGTAGTTATTTGGCTCATAATAATTTCTCTAATCTTAAGTGGAAAATTTTGCGCTGTTCTTCTGCTGAATTAGTCAGCTCGGTTGCTTTATCATTAGGTAATCTTGCTTGTAAAAGCGCTAGCATTTGTGCCGCACTTTTACCTGTGGCGCAAACAATAAAAATAAAACCAAATTTTTTAAAATAGTCGGCATTGCCTTTGGCTAAATCAAGTAATACCTGCTCACTTGCTTCATTTACTGAACTTTGTTCGCCACTGGCTAATGCTTTGGTATTGGCGTATTTGGCGCGCAAGGTTTCAACATTACCAATTTGTGGGTGGCCTTCAAACGCTTCAAGATAGTCGGCTTCTGTCATGGTTTTCCAAATTAAATCAGCTTTACGTTTAAGTGTTACTGCATCAGTAAAAGGGCGAGCAGCAACCATGGCGTTTACCCAAGCCGTTGACGTACAGCATTGCATAAAGCTATGACTTGCTTGTGCGGCATTGGCGTTGTTTAATGTTTCTAAACTCATTAAGTGCTCCATTAATGGTCTGCTTTACTCTGTATTTTTTCATTTACTTTACCAAACACACGCATTCGAGAAACACCGCCATCAGGAAATATATTTAGGCGCACATGAGTAAAGGTTTGGCTGTTATCAACCACAAGTTCGTTAATAAATAAATGTTCACGATGCGCATAGAGTTTAGTGCGCGCAATGATAGGTTGCCATTTATCTTCTTGATTACCATTGGTAAAATCATCATTGCTAGATACCAAGCCTTCAAGCGTGAAAGTGTCTGGGTAATTACCTTTAAAATGACAGGTATCTACAATCACTTTTTCAATACTGCCTTGGCTGGCTAATTTTACAATGGACCAATCTGGCCCCGGATCACGACGACGTTTAGTTTCCCAACCATCGCCCATATTTTTACCGCGTCCTGACATAATTAAATTGTTTTTATCACTAAAAAACATATCGCTAACTAATAATGCCTTACCGCCATTTTTAATCGCGGCTAAATCAATTAGTTCGCCGTCTATAAATTCGTTCCAGTTAACTTCTGCTTCACCATAAACACGAATACGCGCAATGCCGCCATCAGGAAACATATTTAAACGTACATGAGTGTAAGCTTTGGTTTTACTAGAATTCACACTAAAAATATTTTGACTATGTGCTGCAACCGATGTTTGCGGTAAAACCGATTCCCAAACAGTATTGTCATTAGGTTCAACGTCACTTATGCACGCTTCAATAAAAACCGATTCAGGCGCATTACCGCGAAAGTAGTTAGTATCAATATCAAAACCATGAATAACGCCTTTAATACCTAAACGAATAATACACCAGTCAAAGTCTTGGCCACTTTCTCTTCGATGGGCTCGGCCATAACTACGGCGAGATTCCCAACCGTCCATCCATTTACCGCGATCGGTAAATTTATCATCAATAAAAATGCCACGGCCGGGTTTAATTAAATTTTCCATGCCCGCAAAAAAATCATCACTACAAGCAAGCGTTTCGCCACCTACACGTTCGCTGGCTAAATCAACGCAATGTGTTTTTAATTGGTTTTCTAATTCAAGCGCATCGCCCGATAATTTGTTTTGCTGTTGAGTATCAATTGTTGACATCATGGACTGTTGTTCCTAATTTTTTATTTATGACCATTATTCTTCATGGCTCACTAACTATTCCGATATTGTAAATTCGATATATGCAATTTGAAATATTCAATTCGATATAGTCCAATCGTCATCCTGAACTCGTTTCAGGATCTAATATTAGCCTTACCAAAACCGTGATGCTGAACTCGCTTCAGTATCAGTAACACGATTAAATATAAATTATTAAAGCTGACCTTTAAGTAACGGTTTACCTTGTGGCGTATTAATAAATTTATCTTGTTGATAAACATGATGCCCGCGCACATAAGTATGCTGAACTTGCCCGGTAACCGTTCTACCCGCATAAGGTGTAATGTGATGTTTATGCTTGATCATTTCATTGGTGATGGTGTAACTATGGTTTGGATCAAATACCAAAAAATCTGCATGATTGCCAACTTTAATGGCACCTTTTACTGAGTCTAACCCTGCAAATTTTGCCGTTTTAGCTGACATTAATTGAGCGATATCGATAAGCGTAAAACCGCGCTCTTTTGCTTCGGTCCAAATTAGCGAAATGCCAAATTGTAGTGCGGAAATACCGCCCCATGCTTTTTCAATATCGCCCGTATCAATGTGCTTTAGTTCAGGGGTACAAGGTGAGTGATCGGAAACAATAAAATCTAATCGACCATCGCTAATGGCTTGCCATAAGTGTTCACGATTTTTATTTTCACGAATAGGCGGGCAACATTTAAATAACGTTTTACCGTCTGGAATATTTTCAGAGGCGATCGTTAAATAATGCGGACAGGTTTCGGCACTAAAACGTAAGCCTTCATCTTTAGCTTGTGCAATTGAAGCTAATGCTTCATCAGACGATAAATGAACGATATGTACTTTGCAGTTATCGCCATTTTGTTTTGATTCACGCGCCATTTCAACCATTAACGAAATGGCTTCGTTTTCCCAACTTTTTGGTCGTGAGGCTAAAAAGCTGTTGTATTTTTTAGTTATTTTTACTTCATTGAAACCACCACAATCTAATTCAGCGTGAATTAAATAAGGCACGTCGTGCTTGGCTAAAATTGGCATAGCAGCGCGAATATCTTTGGCTTCAACATTAGGAAACTCGGCAATACCTGAATCTATTAAAAATGATTTAACGCCTAATACTCCGGCATTCAGTAAATCATCTAAGTCATCAATATTTTGTGGGATAACGCCGCCCCAAAAACCGCAATCTACCCATAATTTGTCATTAACCGCGGCGAGCTTTTCTTCAAAAGCGGCTTTAGTGGTTGTTACCGGAATGCAGTTTAATGGCATATCGACTAATGCAGTAATACCACCTGCGGCAGCGGCTTGAGTCGCGGTATTAAAGCCTTCCCATTCAGTTCGCCCCGGTTCATTAATATGCACGTGAGAATCGACTAAACCGGGCATAATAACAAGATCACCATAATCTAACACTTCACACGATAACGATTGACCATAAGGATGAATGGCAAAAATAAGTTCGTTTTTAACTTCCACGCAAGCGGCGATCATTTCAGTGCCGTTACCACTGTTATCTTTCGTTGTATTAACGATGACATTTTTACTTTGTAAGGCAAAATGAGACACTTTGCGGCTCCTGTTTATGATGATAACGTTATGTACTTTTTACTTAATAGGTTGCTTAATCGCTATTTTTTAATAGGTATTGTTTTATAGGTATAGTTTACTCAGTGGAAAGTAGCTGTTTAAATTCTTGCCAATGCACGCCTTGTTGCGATGTTGGCTTAGATTTAGTATTAGCGTTCATTTCATCTTTATTCACTTGTTCTTTTTGCTCTTTAGCCGTTTGATAGCAATTGATAATTTCTGCCGCCACCGATACTGCAACTTCCATGGGTAACTTGCCTCCAACTTCTGCCAGCCCAATAGGGCAATTCATTCGGGCGACTTGTTGCGGGTCTATATCACGATGTTTATAACGTTGCTGGAAACGACGCCATTTAGTATCAGAGGCAATCAACCCTAAATAAGTAAAATCACCACGCTTTAAAATGGCCTGTGAAATATCAAAATCCATTTGATGATTATGGGTCATTACCACAAAATAACTATTTTCTGGCATACTCGCCACTTCAAGTTCAGGCTCTTCACTAACCACTTTACGTACATTATGATAATGATTAACGTTGCTGTTCATGGTGTCTGGAAACTGAGCTTCGCGGCTATCTACCCAAGTTATATTACAAGGAAGTTGTGCCAAAATAGGGATTAATGCTTGACCAACATGCCCCGCACCAAACAGCATTATATTTACGCCAACGGCAGCAAAACATTCAAATAATACGCTGGCATTACCGCCGCAACACTGACCTAAATTACTGTCCAGTTGAAAGTGTTCTAAATGCTGAGCATTTTTACCATTAGCCAGCATTTTTTGTGCGTGCTTAATAGTTTTATGTTCTAAATGACCACCTCCAATGGTGTCAAAAGTTTGATCTTGGCTGATCACCATTTTGGTGCCGCTGTTTCTTGGTGTTGAACCCGAAACGCCAACTAAAGTCACTAAAACATAAGCGCTACCTTGCTTGCTTAATTGATAAACGGCACTGTTCCAGTTAGCGTTAGATGGCATGCTCATAGTCTTATCCATTAAACCTTTTTAATTTCTTTCATTGCTTCAACCGCCCACAACACACGTTCAGGTGTGGCAGGGGTATCAAGCTCTGGGCTTTTTTGATGGTTAGCAACACTAGCAATAGCATCTTTAAGCGCTGACCAAACAGAAATAGCTAACATAAACGGTGGTTCACCAACGGCTTTTGAATTGTAGATGGTTTGCTCTCGGTTTGGATCGTCTGGCACTAAATCAACGCGAAAATCTACGGGAGCATCACTGATTGCTGGTATTTTATAAGTGGCAGGATTATTTGATAATAATCGACCTTGTTCATTCCATACGAGCTCTTCGGTGGTTAACCAACCCATACCTTGAATAAAAGCCCCTTCAATTTGGCCTATATCAATTGCTGGGTTTAGAGAATGACCAACATCATGCAAAATATCGGCTCTAAGTAGCTTGTATTCACCCGTTAATGTGTCAATAAGTACTTCTGATACCGCAGCACCCGTTGAATAATAAAAGAATGGTCGGCCTTTAGCGGTGGCGCGATCAAAATGAATTTTTGGCGTTTTATAAAAACCGGTTGCCGATAACGACACGCGTGCCATATAAGCTTGCTGTACAAGTTCTGTAAAACTGAATGTTTGCTCGCCAATATGTACTTGGCTATTGCTAAAATTCACTTCGTTTTCGTTAACTTGGTATTGCTCGCAGGAAAATTCGATTAATCGGGTTTTAAGAATTTTTGCTGCCGCTTGTGCTGCTTTTCCGTTTAAATCGGTACCTGAAGAAGCGGCTGTTGGCGAAGTATTTGGTACTTTATCGGTACGAGTTGCCGAAACGCCCACAGTATCAACATTGACGTGAAATTCTTCGGCAACAATTTGCGCTACTTTGGTAAATAAACCTTGGCCCATTTCTGTGCCACCATGGTTTAAATGAATAGTGCCATCGGTATAAATATGTACTAACGCGCCAGCTTGGTTTAAGTGCTGAACGGTAAAGGAAATACCAAATTTAACTGGCGTTAAAGCAATGCCTTTTTTCAAAATAGTATTGTTGCTGTTGAATTCAGTAATACATTGACGACGCGCTTGGTAGTCTGAACTCTCTTCTAAACTGACAATAAGCTCAGCTAATTTATTATGTTCAACTTTTTGGTGATAGTGAGTTTCGTTACGATCATCAGTGCCATAAAGATTGATCTTTCTGATCTCTAACGGATCTTTACCTAAATATCGGGCAATATCATCCATCACTTTTTCAATGGTCATAATGCCTTGCGGACCACCAAAACCACGGTAAGCGGTATGTGATACTGTATTTAATTTACAGCGATTACCCGTTACCGTTGCTTGATCAAGAAAATAGGCGTTGTCAGAATGGAACATGGCTCGGTCGACAATCGCGTCAGACAAATCGGGTGAATAGCCACAGTTGCCATTAACAGTAATGTTAATGCCTTTAATTTGGCCATTTTCATCAAAACCCACATGGTAATTATTTTCAAAAGGATGACGTTTTCCGGTCATACTCATATCGTCTGAACGATTAAGTTTAAATTTAACGGGGCGACCACTGACGTTTGCTAATAATGCGGCAATACAAGCCCAAGGTGCTGCTTGGGTTTCTTTACCACCAAAACCACCACCCATACGGCGCGTATCAACCACCACTTTATTGAGTGGAATAGCTAATACTTCGGCCACTAATTTTTGCACTTCACTAGGATGCTGAGAAGAAGAAAATAAAACCATTCCGCCATCTTCGGTTGGCTCGGCGCTAGAAATTTGACCTTCAAGGTAAAAGTGTTCTTGCCCGCCAATGCAGATTTCACCCGATAGTTGGTGCTTGGCATGGGTGATCGCATTTTGAGAATCACCACGCTTCATGGTAAACGGCGGGCGTACAAAATTTTGTTTCGCTAAGGCATCTTTTACCGTTAATACCGCTTCAAGTGTTTCATATTCAATTTTAGCCAGCTTAACCGCACGGTTAGCTAATGAATGTGAAGTGGCCGCCACGGCAAAAATAGGCTGGCCAACATAATCAACTTTTCCAATCGCTAAAATCGGATCACCCGGAAATACCGGGCCAATATCGGTATGACCCGGCACATCGTCAACCGTGATCACCGCGATAACACCTTCAGCTGCTTTTACGGCGGATAAATCGATACTTTTAATATTACCGTGCGCAATAGTGCTTTGACCCACGGCAGCGTGTAATTGTCCGCGAAGCTCAGGTTTATCATCAATATAAATGGCTTCACCGCTAACATGTTTGTTGGCACTTTCGTGTTTTTTTGAGCGACCAACGCCACCTAAACCAACATTCTCTTGGCTGGTATCTGATAAATTGGCTTGATTGATTTTTATAAAACTACGCATAATTTACCACTCGTGTTTCAATGCTATTACCTTTGATTTTAGGTTGTAATTCTAAATAGCATTTTTGTATTAAGTTTTGTGCCACTTTCATTCGATATTTATCGCTGGCGCGAACATCGCTCATTGGCTGAAAATCTAGCGTTAACGCTTGTTGTGCTGCGGCAACACTTTCTTGATTAAAGGTATTGTTCAACAAGGCTGCTTCACATTGTGCTGCTCGCATTGGAATTCCTGCCATGCCACCAAAAGCAATACGTACGTTGGTGATAATATTGTTATTAATTTCTAAGAAAAAGGCGGCTAATACGGCTGAAATATCGTCATCAATGCGTTTTGATATTTTGTAGAGTTTTACAATTTGGCCCGTTTTGGCCTTTGGAATATAAATGTTTTTAATAAATTCAGATCCGGCTAAAACCGTTTTTTTATAGCCAACAAAGTAATCTTCAACAAGAATTTTTCGCTCGTTATCGCCACGTTGCAACGTCATTTGTGCGCCTAAGGCAATTAGCGCTGGCGGCATATCACCAATAGGAGAAGCATTACCAATGTTTCCGCCTAATGTACCGTTATTGCGGACTTGCTTTGAGCCGATACGCTCGATCATTTCGCCTAATTCAGTATATTCTTGTGCAAGCATCGGCGTAAATTTGCTGTAAGATACGGCTGATCCAATAATGAATTCCTGCTCATTGTTTTCCAGCGTGTGTAATTCTTCCACATCACCTACATAAACCAAATCATTAATCGTATTTAAGTTTTGTGTAACCGAAAGCGCTAAATCAGTACCGCCTGCAACAATATTAGCCGAAGGGCTTTTAAGTAATTTGTCGGCCAGTTCAGCAATCGACTTGGGTGCATAATAATGATGTTCAGCATTGTTAAGTGATGCTGAGGGTAATGTTTTAAAGTTATTTAATTGCTTAACTGTTTGTTGATAATGCTGAGAGAATGAGTCGGCTTCGGCATGTTCACTCGATGCCATTGCTGCATCAATAATTGAACGATAACCCGTACAGCGACATAAATTTCCAGCCAGCGCTTCAACCACTTCACCTCTATTTGGTATGCTGTTTTCTTTATGTAAAGCAAACGACGACATGACAAAACCGGGAGTACAAAAACCGCATTGTGAACCGTGATTATCCACCATTGATTGCTGCACATGATGCAACTTAGCGCCTTGTTTTAGGTGTTCAACGGTAATTAGCTGTTTACCATGTAAGCTACCAATAAAACTGATACATGAATTGATTGATTTATAATTTAAATCTTGATTGTTATCGGTTAATTCAGCAATAACAACAGTACAAGCGCCGCAATCACCTGAGCAACAACCTTCTTTGGTACCCGTATTAAATTGCTGTTCACGCAAATATTGCAATACCGTTAAGTTCGGATCAATGTTTTCTATATTCACAACGTCGTTGTTTAATAAAAAACGAACTGTACCTTTTGTCACTGTACTTTTTGTCATAATTTTTCCGGTGAGAGCTTGTTTATTGGCAGAATGATCTATTTCAATTGTATTAATATAGCAGAATCAAAACCTGACACAAGTGTCAGTTTATAAAAAAAATAAAAAATAAGTAAATATTTTGAATAAAATTCAAATTTATTATTAAGTAGTTTTTTGAATAGAAGATTAATTGTATTTATATTTTGGGGAAATCTTGGCTAGTTAATTGTTGTCTGGGGAATTGATAACAAATATTCAATGGGAAATGAATAATATTAATATAAACACGATGTTAAATTAAAAAAGTGACAAACTACTACTGAATAGTCTGTCACTCATAAACTGTTGCTCAATTTCTACATTTCTTCTAAACGCACACCGCGAGTTTCTTTAATGTATTTAATCACAAAAATTATACTGATAAACGCCGAGGCCGCATACAAGCCATAAGCGCCTACTAAACCAACGCTGCCAAGTAATACTGGAAAACTCATGGTAATGGCGAAATTTGCGATCCATTGAGCACTTGCAGCAACAGCTAACGCAGCGCCACGAATACGATTATTAAAAATTTCACCTAATAATACCCAAACAATTGGCCCCCAACTCAAGCCAAAAAATACCACAAATAAATTAGCCATAACTAAGGCAAAAGTTCCCATATCTTCCGTTAAAGCTAATTTACCAACTTGATCAAAACCTGCAGTACCGAAAATATACGTGAGCGCGCCTAAACTGAAAAACATTCCAACACTACCTATCAGTAACAGTGGTTTCCGCCCTATTTTGTCCACTAAAGCAATTGCAATAAACGTTGAAACAATATTAGTAGTGCCTGTTAATACATTAATAAATAATGACTGTGATTCGTCATAACCAGCCGCTTGCCACAATTCAGCACCATAATAAAATACAACATTAATACCAACAAATTGCTGAAAAACAGATAACGCAATACCAACCCAAATAATGGGATGTATTTTTTTCTTACCGTCTATAAACAAATCAGCAATACTTGGCTTTTTATTACCGTGTAATGACTTTTGCACTTCTGCAACCTGTTCATCTTCAGCTCCTGTAGCAATTCGTTTAAAAATGCCTCTCGCTTGTTCTATTTTACCTTGTGTAACTAAGTAACGAGGCGATTCAGGAATAAAGATAACTCCCACTAAAAACAATAATGACGGGATCAATTCAACCCAAAACATCCAACGCCATGCGGCAATATCAAACATAAAAGCAGCTTCAGCACTACCTGCTTCAGAAGCAATAACGTAATTACTTAAAAAAGCGGCAAATAAACCTAATACTATAGCCAACTGTTGTAACGTAGCTAAGCGCCCTCTTAAAGCCGCAGGGGCAACTTCTGCTATATATGCTGGTGCCAATACCGAGGCAGCGCCAATACCTAAACCGCCAAATAATCGGTAAAAAATAAACTCAGATGACGAATCTGCCATGCCTGAACCATATGCACTAATGGCAAATATAATAGCCGTTACCACCATTATTGGTTTACGACCAAAGTGATCCGAAATCGGCCCAGCAATTAAAGCTCCCACCGCACACCCTAGTAATACCGATGCAACATTAAAACCTGTTGTAACATCATTAGAATTAAAAGCATGCCCTAATGCGGTTACTGTGCCATTGATAACGCCAGAATCAAAACCAAATAAAAAGCCCCCTATTGCTGCCACCGAGGAAATAAATAATACGTAAATAACTGAGCTTTGAATCTCTTCAGTCTTATTGAGTTTTTTAATTGATATATCTGAGGAAGGTTCCATTTATTTGTCCTTTCTTGTGAATTTAACTGTGATCTCATGCTTAAAATAAGTATGAAATGAGTGTTTTTATTTTTATATATTTCTAATATTAACTAGATAATTACGTTATTCTAATATTTTCCTAACAGCAGTAAAAAAGCACCAACGACAAGCTATCGCTGGTGAAAGGGACTAACTAAATGTTTTAACCTTGTTTTCTTAACACAACCAATTTTTTATTAACTCGATCAGTTTTAATATTAAAGTTGTTATTTAATGCACCAATAAGTCCTGCAACATCACCAGTTTTAAATCGACCAGCTATTTTTATTGTTTTTAATTCTTCATCTGCTATTTCAAATTTCACGGAAGTATAGCGACTCACCTCTTTCATTGCCTCAGCTAAAGATTCTCCTTTGAAAACGAGATGACCTTGGCGCCAAGATAAATTTTTCGCGATGGTTTTTTGATCAATTTTACTCACTTTATTTTTGCTTTGACCATTTCTATTTACAGCAAGCGTTGCAATTTCACCTTTTGAAACAGCTAAAGAAGTCGATGGAATTGTTAAAGTTGCTAAGGTTGGTTCTTGCTTTGATTTCAACTGGCCTACTAATACACGCCCGTCAGTGACAATTAATTCTACTTTTTGTGAATTAACTTGCACATTAAACGCAGTACCAACTGCTTGAATAACTTTATGATTAGCAACAACACTTAATGGTCTAGCTTTGTTATGAGCAACCTCAACCAGTAGTTCTCCTCGTTGCAATTCAAGCAAGCGATAATCATCGGTATAACGTACTAATAAAACACTGTTCGTATTAAGTAATACTTTTGAATTATCGGGTAAATAAATAGTGCTACTTTCACCTACAGCAGTTTCATAGCGAACAAAATCTTGCTCGCCATTTACTAATGATTCAAAATTATTATTTGGCAATAAACCAATAACAACAGCCAATAAAAAAGAAGCTGCCAATGCCACGCTCCATTTTTTTACTTTAGAATTTTTATCAGATTTTTTTGATCGCCCTGCTTTGTCGGCATCAGGAAATAATTCGGCTAAACGATCTAAAGCTTCCATTTTGTCCCACAAACTGGCCATTTCAATAATCAATTCTTGATGCTTCATGTCTTGAGCAAGCCAGTTTTTAAATTGCTGTTGTTCTGTTACAGTCAATTTACGATCTATTTTAGCGATCCATAGGCTTGCTTGCTCAAATTTAGCGTCATCATCCATCAACGGATATACGTTAGTCATTTGCATGTCCTCCCTGTTGATGTGAGCTTAATAATTCTTTCATGCTTTCTTTACTTTCACCTCGGGCTATTTGCATCATATAATAAGTACAACGTTTAACACCAAGCGCTACATGTTTTTCAACCGTGCTTTGGCTCAACTCAAGTTGTTGCGCTATTTCTTTTTGTGAATAACCATAAACTTTTTTTAATATAAACACTTTTTGACATTGTATAGGTAAATGTCTTATTGCCTCACAATATTGAGCAAACTCTTCATTATTAGCAACTTGATTGTATATTTCATCATCATCAGGTGGAAACAATTCAAATTCATTAAAGGTTTCAACTGAATCTACTAACCTCACTTCCGCTCGCTTAAGATGATCAATCGCTAAATTTCTCGCCGTTTTAAGTAAAAAAGACCGCGGCTGTTTAATTTTTTCTTTTTGTTCAACTTGGCAAATTCTTACATAAGTTTCTTGCACGATATCTTCAATTTCACGTGGCGGCACAATGCGAGAAATTACTCGCGTAAGTGTTTTGCGTGCCGACATAAAAATATTATGTAATGGATCTTCTGTTGTCATAATTTTCTGCATTTTTTAATAATTATTTACGACTTAACCACTAAGACGAATGAGAAAAAATTATCCTCTAGTTGTAAATAAACTTTTTTCAAAAAATAAAACTAACTCATCAATTATTGTATCAATATAAAACTACTCGTCGTTAAACGACCAATTTTTACATCGCAAGGTAAACCCGTTTTGGTGTTTATATTTCCCGAATGCAAAATATTACTTGGATAAATAATCGCTTTATTCATTTTGGCATCAACTTTATACATTTGTTCAAATAAATAATGATCACAATTTATATAAGTTAAATTTTTATGAATTTCATTTTGTATCGCTTGCTGTTTAAGTAATGTTCCATACTCAGATAACCTTGCATTGGAAATGCTTTCATAACCTGTTTCTCGATGACGATAAAAAGAGGTTCCACCATGTTGCTGGTCGCATAAATAATGCACTAGTGCAAATTGATTCGTTTGCTCCGTGTCAAAATGTGGCAGCGTTTGTATCGGCCTCAGTTGCTCTGGAGGTTTTACTGCAAGTGATAAAGCAGATAATATAACTTGCGCTTTACTTGAAGAGTCAAGTTGATAAACTTTTTGCATCAAAGATAAGTAATGTTGGCAAATTTGTTCAGCATAAAAATTTGGCAAAGGTTTGCGAATGCCTGGATAAAACCCACCAGCATCACCAAAAGAACTGGCTGGCTCGGCAAAATCGATAAGTGCTTCCGCATGTTCACATAATTGATCAATAACGATAATCGGCGTTGCTTCATTACCCACGTTAATAACGGTTACCTTAGTATTTTTATTAACGTTAAAATCATGCAATACGTCTGAAGAATTTATCATTTTTATTTTTCTTCAATTTGCTTATTTTTTTTATCAATTAATGCATAAATTTGCCCTAATGAAGCAATCATGGTGTAAATAGCTTCAAGGAAACCAGATTGATGCAATGCATACACATTAGCTTCAGACAAAGCAGCAAGCTTTTCTTTATCAATAGTGTATAAACCGTTTAGCCGTGTTTTTTCTTGATTAACAAAACTGATTTGAACGGATAAAGGTTGCAATAAATCTAACGATTTAAGGTTGTCGATAAAATGTTGATTTGTCACTTCACCTTGCAGCAATTGTGCAATTTTAGTTTTAGCTTGCTGAAAAAATTCAGTTTCAACACCATCACCCGTAAACAATGGTTCGCCTTGAGTTTTATCATGACAATTTTCAACGACAGTTGGACTATCAAAATCGACACAAACGATTTGTTGTGATTTTACACCTTCTACTGAATTTTCCACGTCAACATTACCCACAAAAAAGGGTTGCCGCTGAATTTGCAAAGGCAGATAGAGGCCTTGCCATTGACCATTTTGCCAAAATAAATTTTCATGGGGTTTAAATCCTAACATGGCAATACAAGTAAACTGCCCTGTATCTCCATTTTTAGTTAGTACAATCGGATATTGCACAGCCAAATTTGAAAATTCAGATAAAACGACTGGGATCATGTGTAGTTCTGCACCATGTAACTCAGCTTTTTTGTTGTCTATCCGTACATTTTTGTGAATTTTATTATCTATTGCGACTAAATTGGTCATTGTATTTCTCTCTATACGATTCTTAACTAATTAATATTAAAATAAAAACTGGTTTAATTAGAAAGTTAAATTAAGCTACATTGAGCTAAAACCATATTGCTTAATTTTATTAATTAGGTCTCTATTACTTGGTAAATTAGCAATTGCCTGTTCGGTCATTTTTTTATTTTGGGCAAACTGCTGCTCGGCAAAAGCCCAATTATTTAGACTTGGTGAAAAATCTTCATACTTGCTTTTAAAGCCCATCCCATAAAGCACATATTGATAACTGGCTGCAGGAAACACTTCATTATTGCTTGTAAAATCTAAATCAGCCGGAGAACGGTAACGCCATAGTTTCATTAAGTCTTGTAAACTTTGCGGAATTGTTTGTGGATCACGATTTTCAGTCCAGAAGGCATTATCACTTCGTTTAGATAAAATATAATGCAACTTTAAGAAATCGATTATTTTATCCCAGCGATATAAAAACGTTTCATTAAAGCGTTGAGCAACAATGTCCATAACCTCTCTATTGGCTGGTAATTGTTCGCTGATCATTCGTGCAGATAATTCAACAAGCACGAGGGCTGATGCTTCAAGCGGTTCTAAAAATCCTGCAGATAAACCAACGGCAACACAGTTTTTATGCCAAAACTTTTCTCGGTGACCACTACGAATAGGAATTTTTTTAAAGGTTAGCGATTCAACTTTTTTACCGACATAGTCGGCAAGTGCTTGTTTAGCTTTTTCTTCAGTAGTATGGCGCGACGAATAAACGTGTCCGACACCTCGACGGCTTGGTAAACCAATATCCCAAATCCAACCAGCTTCTTGTGCGGTAGAAATAGTATGTGAAGCGATGGCTGATTGATCATCCGGATAAGGAATTTGCACGGCCAGTGCACTGTCGATAAATAATACGTCACTACAATCGACAAAAGGAATTTGGTAGTGTTTCGCTAATAAAAGGGAAGAAAAACCAGTGCAATCAACAAATAAGTCACCGCAAATATTACCATTATTTTTAGTAATAACAGAGCATATATCACCGTTATCAGCTGAATTTGCACCTGTAACATCGTCAGAGATATAAGTAACGCCCAGTTTTTCTAAACAGTGTTTTTTAAGGAAAGCTGAAAATTTCCCTGCATCTAAATGATAGGCATAGTTAGCAACATCTGAAAACTCAGCAGTACGAATAGTTTTAGGCGCTAAGCCTTGTTCACAAATGGCTTCTTGAAAACAAACTGAATTAGAAAAAGATTTATTTTGAGAAGGCCTTGCTTGATTAGCAAGCCAATAAGCAGCCATGTCACCTTTTGCAAAACCTTGTGGCAACACTAAGGGGTGATAATAAAAATCGTCATCGCTACCATCGACCCATTTTGCAAATTTAGCACCTTGCTTGAAACTCGCGTCACATTCGCGGATAAAATCAGTTTCACTTATCCCCAAATCGATTAATGTACTGCGCATCGTCGGCCATGTACCTTCACCAACACCAACACTAGGAATACTGGGTGACTCAATCAATATAACGTTAACTATGGGCTGTGATGATGGATCAGTTATTTTTTGATTATGCCGCGCAGCAATTTGCCCTGCGGTAAGCCAACCGGCGGTGCCACCACCAACAACAACAACGGTTTTAATTGGATTATTCATATTTTAACCTTTTATGATCACGATTAATGGAGAATAAACAGATCATTAATCGTTATTAATGATCTGTTTTGTTTTAAATTTTAATTAATTTTTAATTAAAATTTAAAAACTTCCTCTAATGCCAAATCCAAAACGGCGACCACTGTCTTCAATTAATAATAATTGATTAGCAAAACGGCCACGTTTATGAACATACTCTTCGGTTAGGTTGATACCTTCAACAAATACCGTTAAGTTTTCATTGATGTCGTAACTCGCACTTAAATCGAGCTGCTGATACGCTTCAACAATAGTTGGACCATCACCATTATTTTGCGTTAATGATTGCACAAACGCATCACGCCAATTCCATGACAAACGCGCTTGAACAGGGCCTTTTTCATAAAATCCAACTAAGTTTGCTGAATCACTTAAACCGGTTAAAGCAAACACTTGAGTAATATCTGCAGCATCTAATTGTGCATTACTATCAACTAGCGTTGCATTGGCAATAACCCCAAAGCCAGTTTCACCAAATGAATGCTGTACCGCTAATTCCCAGCCATCTACGGTTGCTGATTCACTGTTAATTGGTAAGGTATTTGTAAATACCGCGACGGTATCTCCACTGTCTGGCGCATCTTCATCAGAACCAGTAGAAGGATCGGTTAACAAGCCACCGCCACTTAGTTCAAAAGTTTTTTCAGCTTGTGAGTTAATAATAAAGTTAGATACTATTTTTCTAAAATAGCCCACTGAAGCATAGCTGGCTTCATCGTAATACCACTCTAAAGATAGATCTAAATTATCAGAGCTGAACGGTTGTAAGGCTGGGTTACCACTGGTTGATGTTAAATTTCCGCCTTGGCGTGTAGTACCAATAACAGTGACTGGCGACATACTATTTAAAGTAGGTCGTGTTAACGTTTTTGATGCTGCAATGCGTGCAATTAACTCGTCGGTAATTTCAAGTTTAGCGCTAAAGTTAGGCAGTATTACATCATAACTATTACTTTCACTAATCGATTCTGGTGAGCCAAACTGCGCTAACATTTCAGTTTTATCTAAAATTCTCAAATTAGAAACGGGTTCATCGGTACCATTTACATCAGTATTAGTACTTTCATAACGGAAACCTGCAGTACTTGAAAAAATCATACCTGCAATTTCACTTTCAAAATCCATTTCTAAGTAAAACGATAAAGTATCCTCCGTAACTTCAAATGATTTATTGCGTTTAACCGCATCAAAACTAAAACCATTACCTTTCACACCTTCCAAGAAAGCAAAATTTGCTTCACCATCGTGCGCTAACCAAGATGTTGGCATACGACCACTACCACTTACGCCGCTTAAAAAGTCACTGCCGGCATCAAATATATATTGTGGAAATTCGTCCATATTGGGTACATCAGGATAGCCACAAAAAGCACAATGAAAACCTTGACCTTCGTTATCCCAACGATCTAAATTTTTAGTTTCAGACGAATACATTACTCCAAACTTAACTGATGCTAGCCCATCACCATCATTAAGCCATGTGCCATCCCATTTAAATTGATCAACTTGGTCTTCAACTGCCCAACCACGACGCAACATTACGTGAGCACGACTGTTTTCTGTGCTTAGATAATCTTGCACGCCTGCAGGAGTAACAGACGGATCATAAGCGACACCATCTTGTTCTTGCTGACCACTGTAAATATTGGGATTAGCCGATTCAAACAATGAAGCTAAAGGCAAAACATTATCGTCTAATTGAAAACGAACTCGGTTAGCATAGCCAATTAATGATAATTGGTCGCCACGACCATTATTAGCATCACGAGTTGCGGTTGAATGGCTTAAATCAAATTTCATATTAAGATTATCGCTATAATCCCAATCAAAATTTAAACCAAAAGATTTAGAATTAGTTAAACGATCAAACTTTTTCGCATGCATATCGGTGGCTAAACCCACCTCTTGATACATGTCGATAACAGTACCATTTTCATCAACAACAGGATTAGTGCCGTTAACACCCGTTACATTAGGTGCGGTAAACCAATGACCATAAGAAGTAGCGTTAGTTTTAACATCGAAATCAGAATAGAGTGCATCGGCGGTAACAATCAAATTATCCGCAGGCGCATATTGTAATACCAAATTAGCATTAGTACGGGTACGCTCTTCAAATGTCACTTTGTGATCATAATTACGCGCAGAAAAAATATTCCCAGTGAAAGGCTGGCCTGATTCAGTTTCCGGATTTGGAATACCAACATTTTCTAACCAGCCATCAATTTGTGCCTGATTTAAGCGTGTTTTACGTTCTTGATGAGATATGGCAAATAACACACCAAAGGTTTCATCTTCAAAGGTATTACTAATTAATGCAGATGCTTGCGGCGATGTTTTTTCACTATTTCCGTCATAAACACCTTTTAAACTGCCCGCAACTTTAAAGCCGTTGATGGCAAAAGGTCTTGCCGTATTAACGTTAACCGTTGAACCAATACCACCAGACTGTGTTGTCGCGGTTGACGTTTTATGTACGTCTAAGCTTTTTACAAGTTCGGCGGCAACGGTGTCAAAACTAAATGCACGCGTTTGATTTTCTGAGGCGATTTGACGACCATTAACCAACACGGTATTAAATTGAGGGCCAAAACCACGAACAGTAATTAATTGACCTTCACCACCAGATCGATCAATTGAAACGCCTGTTATTCTTTGTAACGATTCAGCTAAATTGGTATCTGGAAACTTACCAATATCTTCGGCTGAAATTGAATCGACCACACCACCTGATTCTTTTTTAACATCTAACGAACGTAATAATGAACCACGAATACCGGTGACGGTTATTTTTTCAATTTCTTTTTCTACTTTAGTTTTTTTAGACTCTGCTGCTGCGGTAGCATTTACCGCTGTAGTTGTGGCTAAAATTGCAACTATAGCGCTTGAGAGTGTACTTTTTTTAAACATGTTATCTGTCTTTCCCATATTATCTTTGTTATTTATGGAAAGCAGACCATCGTTACTCACGCTTGCAACGAGACCGGTACCCTCAAGCAATATATTTATTGCCTGTTCAACAGAATAACGACCAGATAATTTATTAGCCATTTTATCCCTTACTTTTTCTAACGAAAAAAGTAAGGTTAAATCGGCTTGTTCAGCAAACTGAGTAAGCGAAAGATCCGCCCGTTGCTGAGGAATATGAAAAGCAAACTGTTGTTTTAAGTCGGCACACTGCACATAAGACACAGGCGCAGCTGATAGCATTATTGCTAAACTAACAGGATAAAACTTTTGCAGTTCAATAGCCTCAATAGTGAGTTTTTTGCTCACAATTAATAAAGACGATTGAACAATTTTTTTCCGCCAGTTCATTAACAACCTTTTGTGATTTTTATCACTTTTTATTATTTTAGGGAAAGTATTATTTTACATTTTTATATAAAATTTATTCACAACTCAAGCTACTTATAACAAATTTAGTTTACTTAAAAAGATGTTAACTTGAACAATAACTCACAATATAAATAATTTTTTTGTGACTTATATCACAAGAAATATCATTGATAGTAGATACCCTAAATTCTATTGATTAAAACATGCCAGAATAATTTTAAAAAAATAATATTAATGAAGCATACCAAAAACGAAAGACTGGTACACCAATATATACCCATTCTACTTGAAGATGCTAGTTTCAGGATAGCAGAGCGGCTCGTTATCAATGAAAAACCAAGCTTATGAAGCAGTCTATAAACTTTAGAAATGCTATAGTTGAGTTTAAATTCTTGAGCAATATAATTAGCAAGCGTTTGTGCATTAAGCCTACCACTCTATTTAATGCTATTATTTCGAATCTACTCGCTTAGTTGGGCAAGATGAGCTTTATATAAAATCGGCACCGGCTCCCCGTTGTTTCAATACGCTTGTCATGCCCTTTTTTAATCCAACCACAGGTGACTTTAGTCGCCTGACTCGGATGTGTTGCGTCCATGAAGTAAATAGGCTCATCGCCTACTTGTTCTTTAAGTACTTCACATTCTTTAATAAACTGAGTCTAGAGCATTACTTTTACTGTAGATTCTTTCATCATAACGAACAATCCACAATTACATACAGTATATCGAATTATACAGACTACATACAAAATGAATACGCAGTGGTAGCCATTTTACTTATTAACTAAATAGTGTGTTTTTAGAAAATGGATGCACGAAAAAACGTTTAGTTTGGTAGATAACAGACAATATTCTTTATAATTATCTAATGGCAATTGAATTAATGGACGACAAAACGGGATGATCTCCCCCTGAATGATCGCTACAAACAGAAAAATATTTGCAGGTTTAGACAAATCACTGTGAGTTAGGATATAAAGACAAAAAAAGGAGCAAAGTGCTCCTTTTGGAATTATAACTTTAATAAGTATTTAAGTACCTGTTGATGGACCGCCTGCCTTAGTAGTACATTTACACGACTGTTCTATTATACGACCATTTTTAGTTTTTGTTGAACATATTTCATCTTCTGTTTCTGTACAACTAACAGCAAAAGCAGTTGATAATATTCCATTAGAAAAAGATTTAGTGGTTTGTAACTGAGGCATATTTTTAGAGAAGAAAATTTTAACGCCTGTCGATTTATCATGGAAAACCATTTTAGTAAAATGATCAGATTCTGATAACTCTGGGAATTGGTAATTAAATTCTTCTAGTTGCTCTACGGCACTTTTATCCTCAATTGCATACGCGGAGGTTGTAAGCAATACAGTTAAAGCGACTAAACTATGTTTAAAATATTTCATAAAAATCCTTGTTTATTTGTTTATAGCCAAGATGTAAAAATTACACTTAAAAACAATGGCAAATATTGCAAAATAGCCTAATACTCCTTGGCTAAGTATTCTATATCTCTATTTTCAATCAATTACAACAAATATTTAACAAAGCGTGGTTAATTTCTTTATTCAAGTAATGCGAGTGAGTAGTTTCACCTTACGCAAAGGATCATGATAATGAGGAAACGTTCACTTTTACTGGCTAAAAGTGAACACCTAAACTTGAATTAAAATACTATAAAATAACGACTATTTTTTTTGATACAGCGCACAAATTGCGCCAGCGGGATCTTTTAAAACTACATATTTATCATTACCCATAGGTTTTATCGGTGTTAGTAACTCACCACCTTTAGCTTTTACTTGTGCAACCGAATGCTCAATATCTGCAACTAAAAAATAAGGTAACCAAGCGGCTGGTAAATCTTTATTCACTCCTTGTGCGTGACAAATTCCAGTGATCGGCTCACCAGTTTCGGGGGAATTCATCGAATAATCATCGTAATCTCCCATCGAAACAGCCTCGCTTTGCCACCCTACAACCTCTTGATAAAAGTCTTTGATTTCTCCTGCATTCTGTACAGATAAATCAATCCATGCCATTTCACCTATATGACTATCGGGAAAATTTTGTTCTTCTTGTTCATCAATATCGCTCATGTGTGTTTCCTCTGCTTTTGTTATTTAGTTAACGGATGACTTAATTAAAAAACTTATTAGGTTAAAGATTTATTCTGTTAAGGACTTATTCAGCTAAAGACTTTGGATTTTTAGGATAAAATTTTTCAGGTAAAGCGTTTATATGCTCGAAAAAGCGGGTATCTTTGTAAGGAAGTTTCATAAAACCAGAGATACCATCGCCCTCAATGGTCGGAAGTAATAATAGTATATTGGCCAAACATTGCTCAAATTCAGCTTTTTTATTGTGATTTAATAGCATTAAATAACTATGGATTTTTAAATGTTTGGGCAAAACTTCAAAAATAATACAACCGGTATGATGAATTAAATTAAGTTTCGCAAGCTCTGCCATTATTTCGTCGGGCAAATACAAGTATTCGTCTGGATCTTTGCCATCTTCAAAATAAGAATGTAAACGAGTAATATCATCTAATTCAGGAACATCACTTACTTCAAACGGAATTTTTTGCTCTGCTTTAGCAATAAAAGGTGTATTTTGGTCGCGCCGTTCAACATGTAAAGTTGCACGGGCATTAAACAAGCAACTTTTAAACATGCCAACCCTAAATATGCCCTGTGCTAATTGCACCATGATATTAACCGCACTGTTAAAAGAGCGCTCAAGACTTGGATCAAACATGGTTAAGTTCGAATCAATATAAACGCCTTCTTTTTCCCATCTTATTGCCAAACCACCCACAACGGGAAAGTTTCCTAAACGACTTACCGCTGCAATAAAAGCTTTTTCGCTATCCCCCATACCAACTAGATAATTTTTATAATATTTTTCTAATTGCACATCATCCACACGAGATAATTCGTAACTTTCCTTTGAATCTTTATCAAATGATTGACGTAAAAATGACTTACGCGAACCATAAACAACGGTATCAACTTCGAAATCACTTATTTTTAACCAAGTGGGAATAATAGCTTTGATACGAGGTAAAGTTTCGCTGTCTGCTAATACAAGCTGTCGTAAGGAATGTAAATTATTAAAAAAGTAATCTCCTGCTTGGCTACGAGTATGCGCATCATCGGCCAACATTCCAGTAATGGTTTTAGCTAAAACTTTAGGTAACCCTAAAGAATTTGGCGTAATCACTTTATGTCCATAACGACAAGATTGCCCCGACGCTAAGGCATATAAGGTAGCGGCTAATCCTTGTTCATCAAAACGAGGAGACGATAATCCGCCACTTATTTGATCGGGGCCAATAAAATAAACGTCGCCTAACCGCGCATTAGAATGTTGCAGATCACTACTCATTAAATCCATTACGTTATTCGATGTAGATTGCCCTTTAATATCTAACTGCGCAGTAACAGCTGAGCCCCAATCGATTAATGAAATTTGTTTTGTTTGTTCGTCATAAACAACATTTGAAGGTTTTATATCACCGTGCACATATGGTTTATTTTTTAAATGCTGCTCGCTACTTCGTAAATAGAGCAAAATATCAGCCAATTGCAATGCCAATTTAACTATAAATTCAGGTGATAACGGTCCTTTTTGATAAGATATTAGTTCTAAATCTTCACCGCTAGCTCTTGTCATTTGTAAAATATTTTGCCGCTTAATTTTACGATATTCGATAACTTGTGGGATTTGTGGATGGTTCAATTCAGCTTGAATTTCAGCTTCTTCACCTAATCTATCTTGCACATGTTGTGGTAACGTTAGTCGTGAAAATTTAAAAACAACCGCTTTACCGGCCTTATTTAATCCACCAAATACAAACCCATACGCCCCCTTCCCAATAAGCGATATATTTTGATAACCCAATTGGGTTAATTGCGCTTGGCACAATTTAACCCAACGTTTTAATTTAGTTGCGTCTTTATGACTTAATAAATAAATTGATTGCTCTTGGGCAATATAAAAATGTTGAAGTTTTTTTTCGGTCACAGGCTGACTTCATTAACGTTAATAATTGAAAATTACACAGTTCTATTCAAAATCACAAGAAATATATACCCGTTATACAGGGCTTATGTTCTATATAATAAAGATTGAGATTAAAAAATCTTTATTAATAAAATTAACAGGCAAATAAAGATACGAATTAGTTATCTTAATTAACCAAATATGCACCTAAAACAAGCACCTTGAGGGCGATTTATATAAATTAAATCGCCACCATGATTGATCATTATCTGCTTTGAAAGACTCAAGCCAATACCTGACCCTTGCTGCTTGGTAGTAAAAAAAGGGACAAAAATCATCTCTATTACATGCTCTGCAATACCAGCACCATTATCCGCTATTTCAATATATAATTGTTGAGTGTTATTTTGCGCCACGGTTAATGTAATTTTACCCACGTTAACGTGTCTATTCACTTTTAATTTCAATACGTTAAGTGCTTCAATGGCATTCTTGAATAAATTGATGAGCACCTGTTCAATTTGCGCACTATCTAACATCACTAGTTGCTGGCTTTTAATATCAATGGTTAAAGTAATATTATTATCCGCAAGCTGCTGTTGATGGAGAATTTGAATACGCGCTAAAATATCATTCAGCTGCGTTGGTACTAAGTTTGGCATGGGTAAACTGCTAATTTGCCTAAAGCTGGTAATAAATTCCCCTAAATAATGAGTACGAGCAGCGAGCGTATTAAGCGCTAAGCTTAAATCTTGCTTACTTTCTTCATCACTAAAACTTAGTTTATTTGGTATCAATCCCTGACAAGTTTGTGCAATGGAAGCTAAAGGGGTAATGGTATTGGCAACTTCATGAGTAAGCACGCGGGTAAGTCGTTTGTATGCCTGTTGCTCTTTATTTAACAACAATTCATGAATTGATTGTAAGGTTATAATCCTAAGCGTTTGCCCCTGAATTTCAGCAATACTTACTTGCAAAGTTAACGTATCTTGTTGCTCCCCATGTAACCATTGTACAGTGCTATGTAAATTCTTTTGAGCTGCTAAAATGATAACGCCAATATGGCCTAGCTCATTAAGGTGGTTTGCATTTTTACCAAGTAGTTTAGCAACCGCAGGATTAGACTCAATAATATTTCCTTGAGCATCACAAACGATCACAGCAAGATCAATATGTACCAATAGCGCCTTTAAAAATTCACTTTGTTGCTCAGCAGCAAAACGTGCTGACTGCATTTGTTGTTTAACACCCTCAAAATGCTGACGCATTGGGTGATTAATGTTTAAACCAAGTGTATTGTCACCATTTGCCAACGCTCTTATTACTTGTAAAAGTTGCTTATTCTGACACTTAAACAATGAACATAACGAAATCAACAATGCCGCTACGATAATAAGCATTGAGATCCAAGTCGCTGATACCCCCTGCGTGATATAAACTCGGGTCGTTAGTGTAATGCTGGTAATTAAAGCCAGCAGATGAATAATTAATATTAATTGTGCACGATTATTTAACATATAGGTTGATTGTTCATTTGTTTATCAGCTGGTTTATGAGTTGTTTATTTGTGTTTATTATTCATTAAAGATCATATTTTTCTAATCGACGGTACATTGCACCTCGCGTCAGCCCAAGAGATTTTGCTGCTTGGCTGACATTACCTTGGTGAAATTTAAGTGCAGCACGAACAGTACGTTGCTCTAAAGCTTCTAAATTAAAGCGATCACCACTTTTGTGCTCGTCGGATAATTCATTGAATTCTGCAGAACTGTCTTCTTTAGCCTGAGTTAATAATGGACTACTAATAATAGCACTAACTTCTAACTGATTACCGTCACTCAAAATAACGGCGCGCTCTATAACATGCGCCAATTCTCGCACATTACCAGGCCAACTATATTGGCAAAGTATGAGTAAATCGCCAGCGGTAGCTTTAAGTGTTTTTTTATATTTATGGTTAAAGTGCTCAAGATAATATTCAGTAAGTAAGGGAATATCTTCAGTTCGCTCTCGTAGTGCTGGTAAACGAATTTCTACGGTATTAATTCGATAAAGTAAATCTTGTCGAAAACTGCCATCTTGAACGGCATTTAGCAGGTTTTCATTAGTAGCACAAATAAGCCTAATGTTTACCTTAATTGCTTGGCTTCCACCTACAGGAGTTATTTGACGGTTTTGCAATGCAGCAAGTAAAGTGGCTTGTTGATTTAAAGGTAAATTACCTAGTTCATCTAAAAAAAGGCTGCCATCATTAGCAAGCTCAAAACGGCCAATACGATCATTTTTAGCATCAGTAAAGGCACCTCTTTTATGACCAAACAGCTCACTTTCAAATAAGCTTTGTGCTACCGAGCCCATATCTAAACTAATAAAAGCTTGCTCACTGCGGTTACTTGCTAAATGTATCGCATGTGCTGCTAATTCTTTACCTGTACCACTTTCACCAGTAATTAATATATTAGCATCAGTTTTCGCCGCTTTTTCAATAGTATCAAATACCTGTTGCATGGCATCACTTTGACCTAAAAATTCAAATTGTTGCCCGCTAAGAGTCTGATTTAATCCTTGGGTTTTACGGGTAAGTTTATCTACTTGTTGTTTGTCTTTTGCATGAGAAAATGCAGCGGTAATAATCGCGAGCAATTGTTCATTTTGCCAAGGTTTGGCAATAAAATCTGAAGCACCCGCTTTAATCGCATCTACAGCTAGTTGAATATCACCATAAGCGGTCATTAATACCACAACAATAGAGGGATCTTGTGCAAGAATTTTCTTTAACCAATAAAAGCCTTCTTGACCACTTATCGCATCATAATTAAAGTTCATATCGAGCAAGATAACCTCTATTTTTTGCTCGTTAAGTACCTGTTCGATGTCAAAAGGAGTCTTTGTGGTGACAACGGTTTGATAATGTTGTTTAAGTAATAGTTGTACAGCGATTAAAATATCAGGGTTATCATCAACAATTAAAATTGAGCCCGCTTGCTTCATTGCCAAAATTCACTTTATAAATATTTTTTTTAGTCTACCGTATTTCTAAATCAGTCGTCTATCAAAACGTCCATAAATGGACACTTTATATTATTCAAAGTGTACTATAAACGGACAGTCCAATAATACCTATCGCATAAATAAATAGATAACCCACTGTTTAAAAACAATTATTTTAATTGGCATAAGACTTGTAATTAAAATAAATAAAGCGGTATTTAATGAAAAACAGTAGGAATTATCTCAATGGACAAAAAAATAACGCGATCACCACTACAAAAGTATTTAAAACATAGTTTGCTTACCTTACTGGTTTTAGGCTTAGTTGCATCGGCTTATGGCTTAAGCCAAGGGGAAACGGTTGGTCGAAGTCAAAATATCAATTTAAATAACGTCACCGTTAGTCCGGTTATTCAAGGGGCCTTTATTGATGCGTTAAGCTTGCGTGGTCAAGTGCTACCCAAAACAACCGTTTACCTTGACACTATTGCAGGCGGTCAGGTCGAGCAACGTTTAGTTGAACAAGGAGAATATGTAAAAAAAGGCCAAGCTCTGGTACGTTTAAGTAATACAAGTTTGCAGCTTGATGTGATGGGACGAGAAGCACAAGTTACCGAACAACTTAATTTTTTGCGTAATACTCAAATGAATATGGTAACTAATCGACTAAATCTACGTCGTGATTTACTTGAAATTAATTTACAAATTAGTCATCTAAATCGCCGTTTAACACAATCAAAATTATTAGCAGCTAAAGGCGTATTAGCAAAAGATAAACTAGTCGAAATAAGTAGTGATTTAAATTATTACCAAGCCAGAAAAGCATTAACGATAGAGAGGCAAGAACAAGAAAGCAGCATCAGAAAAGTACAAGTTGAACAACTTCAAGACAGTGCCACTATGCTACAAAAAAATTTACAATTTGCGCGTAAAAATCTCGATAATTTACTGATTAAAGCCCCTGTTTCTGGTTACCTAAGTGAATTAAATGTCGACATTGGTGAATCTAAAAGCCATGGTGCACGTTTAGGACAAATAGATATTCCTAATGAATATAAGCTTGTAATTCGCTTAGATGAATTTTACTTAAATCAAGTACAACAAGGTATGACTGTCGTGGTTAAATTAGCAAGTGGAACAGTTAATGCCGCAGTCAGTAAAATTGATAGTAGAGTCAGTCAGGCAAAATTTCAAATTGAAGTAGATTTACCTAAAAATATACAAGGCATAAAACGCGGACAAAATATTAATACTGAACTTATGCTCGGTGGTGATAACAATAATGCTTTATTGCTAAATCGAGGCGCTTTTTTCGCAAGTAGTGGTGGTCATTGGGTTTTCGTACTTGCACCAAACGGTGATAAAGCAATACGGCGCAATATTAGTTTGGGTAAAAAGAACCAAGATTATTTCGAAGTGTTATCAGGCCTATCTTTGAATGAACAAGTTATAACCTCAAGCTATGGTAATTTCGATAACGCGCAACAACTCAAATTACAGTAACTAAATAAAATTATAAAAAACCATATAAAACTTAATCATAAAATAAAATTATAAAAAGACAGGGAATTAAGATGATCACATTAACCAATTTAAGTCGCGTTTTTCGTACTCACGATGTCGAAACAACGGCACTGAATAATATTAATTTAACAGTAAAACAAGGTGAGTTTGTCGCCATTATGGGGCCTTCAGGTTGTGGTAAATCAACACTGTTGTCAATTTTGGGAATGCTCGATTCCCCAACCTCAGGAAGTTATGAGTTTTCAGGCGCTGATATCTCGACTTACAGTGAAGTAAAATTAGCGAAGTTACGCAAATCATCTTTAGGTTTTGTTTTTCAAAGCTTTAATTTAATTGATGAACTTAACGTTTTTGAAAATGTTGAGTTGCCTTTACAATATCAAAAAGTTTCAAAAACTGAACGGAAAAATCGAGTAGAAGCTATTTTAAAACGAGTAGCCATTGATCATCGTGCTGATCATTTCCCTCAACAACTATCTGGCGGACAACAACAGCGTGTTGCGGTAGCCCGTGCATTAGTGAGTGAGCCGAAACTTATTCTTGCGGATGAACCAACGGGTAATTTGGACTCAAAAAATGGTGATGAAGTCATGACCATGCTTAGAGAGATAAACCGTGAAGGCACTACAGTAATTATGGTAACGCACTCAGAAAAGGAAGGTGCTTATGCCGATCGCTTAGTGCGATTGTTAGATGGGCAAGTCATGGTTGATAAAGCGAGTCAGGTTTCTGCCCCCGAAAATATGACAAAAGATATGCAAAAAAATGTGTCATCTGAGGTAGCTTAATATGTTTGCTAATTATTTTATTACCGCATTGCGGGCTTTTAAACAGCAAAAGCTTAATTTTGTATTAAACGTGCTGGGCCTCAGCGTAGGTCTTGCGGCAGCTATTTTAATGGCATTGTTTGCTCAAAATGAGTTGTCGTATGACAGCCAGCAGCCCGATGCTGAACGGGTTTATCGCATTACACAAGATTTAACTAAGATCGGTATGGAAGCATTACCTTTCTCTAACTATGTAAAAGTTGCCGCAACAATTAGAAGCTATAGTCAAGTAGAAGAAATTTTTGCCTTAACAACGTTTGAATCCAGTAACAGTGTCATTACTTCTGAAACGTATCAAGGACAAGGTTATAAGTTAAACAATATTTTTGGGGCTACACCAAATATTGAAAATTTTATTGATATGCACACATTGGCTGGTGATCTTAATAGTGCATTGAGTATACCCAATAGCTTGGCATTAAGTGAATCTGAAGCGGTTCGTATTTTTGGCAATATCGATATAATTGGAAAATCACTGCACCATCTTAAAGGACAATATACAGTGCGTGCTGTCTTTTCAGACTTACCAGAGAATACCCATTTTGCGTTTAAAAGCCTAGCCTATTTAAAGCAAGATCAGACAGATTCAAGTAGTAATAATAGCTATATTTACGTAAAACTTGCAGAACAATCAGATCCCGAATTATATGCAAAAGTGTTAACTGAACAGGCTGTCACTGATGGACTCAAAGGTAAATCTTCGTTGAGCTTAATGCCCTTGCTTGATATACATCTAACATCAAAATCTATGGCTGAGTTTAAAAAAGGAGGAGAAAAACAAAATGTGATGATCTGCGTTGGCTTGAGTGCGTTATTAATATTAATTGCGAGTTTTAACTTTGTTAATATGACCGTAGCACAATCAACTAAGCGTGCCAAAGAAGTGGGGGTACGTAAAGCATTAGGTGCGAGTAAATCTCAGCTAGTAGCTCAGTTTTTATCTGAATCAGTAATTATTTCGCTTTTTTCAACGCTGATTGCATGCACCTTAGTGGAACTTATTTTACCTAATTTTAATGTGCTGATAAATCGTAACCTAGCAATTGATTATAGGTCACAGTTCAGTTTGGTGATTGTCGTAGTGTCTATGTTAGTCGGAATTATTGCCGGTTTATATCCAGCATTTTTTATCTCATCTTTTAGTGCAAAACGGGTGTTAAGTGGTGATTTTCAACATGGTAATACGGCAACTTTAGTACGCAAATGTTTACTTGTACTGCAAGCTGCTATTTCTATTGCTTTGATTATTACGACAATCATCATGAGCCAACAATTGGATCACTTGCAAAATTTACCTCTGGGTTACGAAACAAAGCAACGATTAGTAATATCTAGATTGCCTGCAGAACTAGTGTATACAAAAGACCCTTCATCACTCGTAAATAAACTTAATAATATCGAAGGTGTTCAACGGCTAACCATTTTGGGTTTTCCTATAACCCAATCGCCAATCATGAGTGAGGCAATCACTTGGCCCAATGGAGAAAAGGCTGATAGCCGTATCCCTATTACTGGTGCCGGTTTTAATATAGTAAAGGGGCTTGGACTAACACTATTAGCTGGTCGTGATTTTACCCCCGAGTTTCCCGGTGATTGGGATAGTGTAGTTTCAGAGCCATTTCAACGAAATGTTGCTGCTATTATTACTGAAAGTGTTGCCAAACAAGCCGGCTTTAGCAATGTTGCAGATATCATAGGTAAAACTATTTCCAATTCAAATCAGGAATACGCTGCAGATATGCGCGTTATTGGTGTAGTCGCTGATGTAGTTGTTGGCAATGGGCAAAGGTTGATATTCTTATGCGGCTATCCTAGCTCTAGCCTTATTCATGTCATTTTGACCATAGTTCCAAAAAATGTGATCAATATTCAACAACAGATTATTGAAATATTAGGTGAAGATGCCAATATCTTCGAACCAAAAATTAGCTTGTTAGCCGAGAACTACAAGGCAACCTATCGAAATGACGAACGTATATCTCAATTAGTGTTAATTTTCACCTCTTTAGCCATTTTTTTAACTATGTTAGGTACTTTTGGTTTAGCTTCATTTTCCGCACTGCGCCGCCAAAAAGAAATGACCATACGAAAGATTCTGGGTGCATCTCGCTTGGGTATAATAAACCTACTCACCAAAGAGTTTTTGATCCTAGTGGTTATTGGTGTGGTTATCGCTTTCCCACTAACTTACTGGCTGGTGGGCGATTGGTTAGCAAATTTTAATAACCGTGTTGAGCAAACATTGTGGGTATACATAATGGCTGCCTTAGCAGTTGCAAGCATAACTTGGCTTACTGTCGCCAGCATAGCGTTTAAAGTTGTTAGCACCCGACCATCTTTGATATTGCGAGATGAATAAATTCCTATAACTAGCCTATGTTCTTTCAATTAGGAACAAATAACCTAACCTCCCGTTTGGCTATCATTTCACATCGTAAATAAATTTGAACTTAAGCTACCAAGTTCATCTTTAAACTTTTTAACATTAAGTGTTCCTGTATTAGTTGTTAATACAGGAGGTTACTTTATTTGTATCAACTTTTTGTCTATTAACGGGACTTATCGCGGACTTGTATATTTTTGATGCTTGAGCACTCATATTTTTATGAGTTCAATAAGTTGAATACATATAAAAAAGAGTCTTTTTATAATCAAAATTTAATAGTTATATTTATTTTTAACTTCCTAATTTATTGAAATTATGGAATATTAGGCAACGATAAATTAACATTATGGACTGACATTACTGAGCAGTATCCAAAAGGATCAATTAGGTATGTAAAGGAAACAAGGATGAATTATTCTGAATGGTTGTTAAATGAGTTCCCTGAATTAGGCGATAGCTCTAGTTTGAAAAGGTTTAACTTTGTCAAAAAGGCTAAAAACGAAACTAAATATTTACGATTCATGGCTAGCCTGCCTACATTACTTGGCACATTACTATTGGGTTATGGTGTAGGCTATATCATAGGTAGATTTACTAATATTGATTTGTGGCTAGTGGTCATTTTTTCTGCAGCATTAGCATTTTTTATTTCTAGTAAAACACAGCAAAAATCTGATCAACTTATCGTTAAAAAGAAATTGAAAGAATTGGTATATGGAGAGTTAGCATATGAAATCAAAAATTAATGGAATATATTTAATTGTTATTTTCTCATTTCTTAGTGGGTGTAGCACATATCGTGTAGAGGATTATGGTGAACCAGATACTGGCTTACGTGGCGATAGAAAAGAGTCTAAATGTGTAAACATGGAGTCTGCTCAAGAGGCAAAATGCAAAGAAAGAGAAAATACATTAGTAATTTTTTTAGGAGGTGACAAAAACTGTAGTCACCCATATCAATATCAAAAGAACAAATGCAAGTATGAAAAAGATAAACAAAAGAAATTGCTGGATAAGTCACTTGATAAGTCTCTTGCAAAGCATGTGAAATAACACTACAAAACATTTAAGTCGAACACATATGTTGTCAATATTCGTTACTTACGTTTTAAACAACTTTATTCAGCCACTAAATACGGCGTTGGTTCATCGAAGGAACAATGAAAAAATTCATAATTTTATTTACTATTATATCTTTTCAAAGCATGGGAAATGATTTCTCTACTGCCGAATTAGAGAAAATAATGAATAAAGAAAGTTTTACTAAATATAATGGAATGCATGAATGGATTATTAAGTCACCTAAAGTAACCAACATACTTGAAGATACGCGTGGAAAGGTAAAAAAAGGAGAAAAATGGAAAACCAAAACAACGACAGGCTTTGATTGTAATCGTGATGGTAAAGTTGACGGATTGGAAAATTGTATTTCTTTATATCAAGCCCTAGCAAAAAATTATCATGTCAAAATCAATATAAAATTAAAATAACAAACTGATAAACAAGAACATAAAACAGTAAGTATAACTCGTTTCATTCACGATTTTTAACTGTTAATTTGGCAATATAAACAAAGGATTATTGTAATAATGTGGGAATATAAAATTATTGATTCAGCTAATGCTGAAAAAGGTGGCTTCTTAAAGGGTAGAACTGTTGAACAGGCAGAAGGTTATTTAAATAGTTTAGGGGAAGATGGCTGGGAAATTATCGATATAGACTTTCAAATGGATCCTACTATGCCTGGTGGGCCTACTCATTTTCACGGCATAGCAAAACGAGCAAAATAAATAAGGTACAATTAACTAATTGTTACTCAATAATTTAATAAATAAGAAAATTAATAGCTAGCCCTACCTATTTAAATAGTGATTATCAATGCGTGATATTTTATCAATCAAGGAAGAATTTTATGAAATTAGTCAGTCTATTTACATTCGCTCTACTACCTTTTTTAAATAGTGCGAATGCATCAGAACCTTCAACGGAATCTCTTATAACTAACTGTTTAAAATTAAATAGTACTTTAACCGATGCATTTAAGGATATTGCAGTAAAAACAAAAAGTGGACAAGTTAATGGCATCAATAAAGCAAGTTTTCACTATCAAAACGTAAATAAAGGCTTCAAAGGCATTTGCTCCAACGATCAGTTTGATATAAAACATAATGGTTTACAAAGCACAGTAAAAAATCAACATTACGTATTTGTTTGGTCTGCCGATATTAATGCTGGATCCTCTGAATTATCTTTAGATAACATTAATTATTCTTTAACCTCCCCTAAAGATATTAAAAATTGGCTACAAGAAAAAATATAAACTTAAACAAACTGGACTTTGAAAAATAAAAAATTATTTGTGCTAAAATTCAATAAGTAATCCACATTAAAGGAATAATATGAATAAATTATATAGATTTTTAATTCTTACAGTACTCATAATTGCTGCTCTTAGCTCTTATAGCTATGGTAATTCAACCGGTTTATTTGTGTTTGTATTATTAGGTTTTGCTTTCGAAGGTATGTTTTGGGTAGGACTTTTTCAAAATAAAAAGAAATAACGCCATTAACTCAAAATAATAAAAGATATTGGTTCTAAATTTTAAAACTCTGGCTTCCCTTTATTTTCAATATCCGAGTATCGCAGCGTTATATACTTAAAATGGTTAAAGTATTGAAAAACATTTTGATTTTTGGTAATTCAGGATCAGGAAAATCAACGCTTGCAAAGCGTTTATCTAAAGCCAACAATCTAGCTCATTTAGATTTGGACTCCCTTGCATGGGAGGCAACAACGCCACCTAAAAGAAAAAAGTTGGATGTATCTAAAAAAGAGATAGAAAGCTTCATCAAAACGAACGATTCTTGGGTTATAGAAGGCTGCTATACAGATTTATTAGAATTAGCTGAGCCCTACTCCCGTGAAATAATATTTATGAATTTAACCATTGAAGATTGTATTTTAAATGCTAAATCTCGTCCTTGGGAACCACACAAATATGCATCAAAACAAGCTCAAGATAAAAACTTGGATATGTTAATTGCATGGATATCTCAATATACAAAAAGAGATGATACTTTTTCAAGGATTGCACATCAAAATTTTTATAATCATTACCGCGGTCAAAAACGAATAATCAGCAAAAATACTACGGCTTAAAATTCAGTGACAATTTAGCAACATACCTGCCCTTTATAATTTATAGAACTATTGTATTCAAAAACTAAAACTATATCCAAATAAATGAGCGTGATATAATGCCGCGCTTAAAAATCAGCGGTATTACCTTTCTACTTTTATGTATACTTTTTATACTGCTTTCTAGTTTTTGGATAATTAATTTAAATGACATCACTTTCATCTTCATCAAACATAGCTAAGTCTATAGCACAAACTCGCGTTATCGTGGGAATGTCAGGCGGCGTAGATTCGTCAGTTTCAGCTTACTTACTGCAACAGCAAGGTTATCAGGTTGAAGGTTTATTCATGAAAAACTGGGAAGAAGATGATAACGATGAATATTGTGCGGCAGCAGACGATTTAAAAGACGCCCAGCAAGTGTGTGATAAATTGGGTATTAAATTACATACCATCAATTTTGCTACTGAATATTGGGACAATGTATTCGAATATTTTTTAGCTGAATACAAATCGGGTCGTACACCTAATCCTGATATTATGTGTAATAAAGAAATAAAATTTAAAGCGTTTCTTGAATTTGCTTGTGAAGATTTAGGCGCCGACTATATTGCTACAGGTCATTATGTACAACGTGAAATGCGCGATGGACAATGGGCGATGATCCGTGGTTTAGATACCAATAAAGATCAAAGCTATTTTCTTTATACTTTAAGTGATAAACAACTTGATCAAACGTTATTTCCTGTTGGGCATATTGAAAAACCTGAAGTGCGCGCTATCGCCGAAAAAGCTGGTTTAATAACTCATAATAAAAAAGACAGCACTGGTATTTGTTTTATTGGTGAGCGTAAATTTAAAGATTTCTTAGGCCAATACTTACCCGCACAACCAGGCATCATTGAAAGCGCCGAAGGTGTTGAGGTTGGCAAGCACGACGGTTTAATGTATCACACGCTTGGTCAACGCAAAGGCTTACGCATAGGTGGTTTAGCTACCTCAGGTGAAGAGCCTTGGTATGTTGTTGATAAAGACATGGAAAGAAACGTGCTCATTGTTGGCCAAGGGCACAATCACCCCAGATTATTTTCAAAAGGTCTATTTGCTGACCAACTTCACTGGGTCAACAGAAAAGCAGTTACAGAACCTATTAACTGCACAGTAAAAACCCGTTATCGCCAAGAGGATGTTGCTTGTACAGTAACGCCTTTAAGCGACAACAATTTTAAAATTGAATTTAATCAACCACAAAGCTCAGTAACTCCCGGACAATCGGTAGTTTTTTATCAAGATGATGTTTGCTTAGGTGGCGGCATTATTAATCAACTTATTCGTTAAGACATTATTTATGCCATTAAAACTTTCTCCATTAAAAGAACAAACACTTACCTTCGCTGCTATTTGTCAAGTATCTCACTTGGTACAACTTTGTTCTCGCAGCGGCAATGTAGATCAAGATGAATTAACGACTTTGTTAAACAGTATTTTAAATACCTCACCTGAAAACACGCTAGCGGTTTACGGCAGTAACAGTGAAAATTTAAAACATGGTTTACAATTAATAATCGATCATTTAGGTGCTAAAAGCACGCAAAAGGATCCCGAGCTAACTCGTTATATTGTCAGCTTAATAAATTTAGAACGTAAACTTATTAAAAAGCCACAAACAATGTCAACCTTAGGTGAGCGAATTACACAAACTAATCGCCAGCTTGATCATTTCGACATTAACAGTGACACCATGCTTGCCAGTTTTGCCAGTATTTATAGCGATGTAATTAGCCCATTAGGTGCACGCATTCAAGTTGCTGGCGAACCCGCTATTTTGAAGCAATCGAGTAATCAGCATAAAATTCGTAGCTTATTATTGGCTGGAATTCGTGCCACGGTGTTATGGCGACAAGTTGGCGGGAAGCGCCGAAATATTTTATTTTCACGAGCGAAAATAGTCGCTTGTGCAGAACAATTTTTACAAGAACCAACTTTTTAATTTTTATAAGTGTAACTACTTAAATAAACAATTTTAGTAACAACTTAGGAATCAACTATGGAACTTTCAGCATTAAGTGCAATTTCACCTGTCGATGGTCGTTATGGCAGTAAAGTTAAAGCGTTACGTCCAATTTTTAGTGAATTTGGATTAATTAAATACCGTGTAACGGTTGAAGTACGCTGGTTACAAAAACTCGCGCAAACAGAACAGATTAATGAAGTTCCAGCATTTAGCGAACAAGCCATTACCGCATTAAATGCCATTATTGATAACTTTAGTGAAGAAGATGCTTTACGTATAAAAACGATTGAAGCGACCACTAATCACGATGTAAAAGCCGTTGAATACTTTTTAAAAGAACAAGTTGCTAACAATGCTGAATTAAATGCCGTAACTGAATTCATTCACTTTGCCTGTACATCAGAAGACATTAACAACTTATCTCATGGTTTAATGCTTAGCACTTGTCGTGAAGAAGTATTATTGCCTGAGCTAGACAAAATATTAGCTGCCATTAAAGCATTAGCCGTTGAATATAAATCTATTCCAATGATGTGTCGTACTCACGGCCAACCTGCCTCACCAAGTACGTTAGGCAAAGAAATGGCAAATGTTTATATGCGTTTAAAACGCCAACGCCAACAAATTGCTGGTGTTGAAATATTAGGTAAAATTAACGGCGCTGTAGGTAACTATAATGCTCATATTAGTGCTTATCCTGAAGTTAACTGGCATGAATTCTCGCAAACATTTGTAGAGTCTTTAGGTTTAAGTTGGAACGCTTTTACCACGCAAATTGAACCACATGATTACATTGCAGAATTGTTTGACGCCATTGCTCGATTCAATACCATTTTAATCGATTTCGATCGTGATTTATGGGGTTACATTGCATTGGGCCACTTTAAGCAAAGAACTATTGCAGGCGAAATTGGCTCATCAACTATGCCGCATAAAGTTAATCCGATTGATTTTGAAAACTCTGAAGGTAACTTAGGTATTGCTAATGCTTTATTCTCTCATTTAGCACAAAAATTACCAATTTCTCGTTGGCAACGTGATTTAACTGACTCAACGGTTTTACGTAATTTAGGTGTTGGTTTTGCCCACGGCTTAATCGCTTATCAATCAACTTTAAAAGGTATTAGTAAGTTAGAAGTAAATGAACAAAATCTTTTAGACGAGTTAGATAAAAACTGGGAAGTTTTAGCTGAGCCAATTCAAACAGTTATGCGCCGTTATGGTATTGAAAAACCTTATGAAAAGTTAAAAGACTTAACGCGTGGAAAGCGTGTTAATGGTGATTCAATGCGTGAGTTTATTGATAATTTAGCCTTACCAGAAAGCGCAAAAGATGCCTTAAAAGCGATGACACCAGCCTCTTACATTGGCCGTGCTGTAGAATTTATTGATAATTTAGACTAATGACTATTTAGTTTTAAAATAACATTTAAATATATTAAAAAACGGCTTTTGAGCCGTTTTTTTTATTGAGTACTTAAAATATTATTCTAAACGCTATTGCACCACTGCTTGTATTAATACTGCTTGAAATAACACATCACAACCCGCCGCAATATCTTCTGGTTTGGCATTTTCAATTTCGTTATGACTAATACAAATTTCGCACGATACAAATACCATTGCTGTAGGTGCAACACGTGAAATGTAACAAGCGTCGTGCCCTGCGCCTCTTTGCTGCTGATTCGATCAGCGGTAAATGTGCAGCAATCATTCCTTGCCGAATATCTTCGACACTGGCTGAGCTATCAACCTTGAGTGACATTTGGAACAAACCACATGTTAACTTAGACATACTTCCCTCTTTTTAATAATACCAAATTGATTAAATTGGTATTACATACGTATTAACGTTAATTTGTTTGTATCTATTCACCTTATTATTTGGTTGCTTAGTAAGCGGGGTTTTAACCGCGCTTGGTTTTTTGCAACAGCGCGAATGAATTCCCGCCTACAAAGAATATAGTGATTTAATCGCTGAATAATTACATTTGTTTTATTTTTCAGCTATCGATTAAACCCTAGCCTGAGGGCAGTTACTTATCAAAGGTTTTCTACCAATTGGTTAAATTATTTAAATTTAAATATTTTATATATTAGTTAGAATTAATTAATAAAATTATTTTTCACGTAACAATCTGAATTTGTTGTTTATTAATAAAAACAAGTCACATAATAAAACACTGTTACTCATTTAATTTCACTTTACAGTTTGACAATTAAAAACAACACAAGTAACCTACGGGTTACATAATGATAATCATAGGTTACTATAATGAACGATAACGAATTAAATACAGTGGATGATTTAGACAAATTAGAGCAGCAGCGCCGATCAACGCTATCGCTTTTTATTTACTATTTTTCAAGCTGGCAATTAGGCTGGATAGCGACAAAATATTTTTCAACTATAATGCCTATTTATCTTTATTATGTTTTTGGGATTGTACTTCTATTAGGCACACTGGGGAGTATTTGGCATTTAACAAATATAGCCAAAATCACAAAATTGATTAAAAAAAATCCTGAATTTAAAAAAGTAATTAATGATGAAAGAGAATGCTCATTAAAGAATAAAGCGATGGCATATGGTTTTACGGCAAGTATTGCCACATCAGCTGTATTTTTGGCAATTTTAGCACTTATTGAGGCATTTAGTTATTTAGACACTGTTCTTATAACGGCAAATTTGGTTGCTCACGTCACTTTAGTGGTAACTATTTTAATCGCAGCAATCGCTTACTCAATTATGGAACAGCAAGAATGAGTGATAGTGTCGGTAATAATTTAAAAATTTGGCGGGCAAAGTTTGATTTAACCCAAGCTCAGCTTGCTTTGAAGGCTGGCGTGTCGAGAAAAACAATTAATACCTTAGAGCGAGGTGTTTATACACCTTCGGTTGAATTAGCATTAAAACTAGCAGCTCTATTTGAAACAAGTGTTGAAGAAGTATTTTTCTTAAAAACTGATTAAATAAAGACAAATGAAAGCAGACATAGTAGTTTTATTTCAAATTCAACCAACGCAGCTTAAAAGCGTTTCTAATTCCAGCTGAATCCTACATTTTGAATGTGGTTTGGGTATTGTAATATTGAGGAATTTTTGGAATAAGCGGTTGAATTTATAGCTTATCCCAATTTATTGCAGATTTACGTTAATTTTTTAGCACGCAAGATTTGTTTTTCATTATCCGATAAAAATGAAACCTTTAATCCATTTTCTTGTAACTGACTAAGCTCATTTTGGCTAAAACCAAGTTGCTGCTTAGCAACGGTATATTCATTTTTAATCTCAATACCTTGAATGGCCGGATCATCGGTATTTAAACACACCGGAATGCCCGCGGCTAAAAATGATTTAATTGGATGTTTACTTAAGTCGTTAACCGTACCCGTTTGAAAATTAGATGTTAAGCACGATTCAATTGCAATATTATGTTTAGCCAAATACTCAATTAGTTTTGGATCTTCACCACTTTTTACACCATGGCCGATACGCGTTGCACCTAGCTCGTTTATTGCTTGCCATACACTTTGCGCACCTGCGGCTTCACCTGCATGAATAGTGCATTGTAAACCAGCATTACGTACTTTTTTAAAATGTTCTACAAACAAGCTGCCGGGAAAATTATATTCATCACCCGCTAAATCTATCGCGACAAGATCATTCTTATGAGCAAGTAAGCCATTTAACTCAGCGTTGCAGCCTTCTATTCCAAAAGTTCGACTTAAAATACCAATCAAATTGATTTTTACATCAAATTGTTTCATTCCCGCTTTTACACCATCGATAATCGCGGCAACAACATCAGCAATAGGTAACTTATACGCCATAGCCATGTAGTAAGGAGAAAAACGCAATTCGGCATAATCTAAACCAGCATTAAATGCATCCTCAACATTTTCGAAAGCGACACGCTGACAAGCTTCTAAATTGCCTAATACCGAAACCCCCCAATCAAGTTTTTTCAAAAACGCCAATAAATCAGCTTCTTGGGTCATTATTTGCACGTGTGGAATAAACGCCTCAAAATTGCTTTCAGGTAACGCTATATTAAATTGTTGTGCTAATTCCCAAACCGTATTAGGACGAATATTACCGTCTAAATGACGGTGTAAATCAACTAATGGTAAGTGTTTATTTATGGCGTTCATGTTTTTCCTAAGGTAATACCGCAGCCAGTTAATATAATTTGAGTGAGTGATGTAACTACGTCTTCAAAATCTTGCTCAGTCATTGCTGTTTTGTCCATGGCTGAGGTTACTTGCACATTAAAATCAGCATAATGCTGGGTTGCTCCCCAAATTAAAAATAACAAATGATATGGATTCACTGAGTTTATTTGACCATCATCAATCCAAGATTGAATAACCGCTACTTTGCTTTGTACCCAATGTTTAAATTCGTCATCTAAATAGGGTTTTAAATGAGGCGCTCCATGAATGATCTCGCTTGCAAAAATGCGTGATGCATCAGGATCTATTTTTGAATACAGTACCTTAGCGCGAATATAAGCACTTAATGATTCTTTAGCACTGTGTTCGCCATTAAGTGTTTCATAATTACTGTTCCACATCGCTAATATTTCATTTAGTAATTGTTTATATAAGTCTTCTTTGTTTTCAAAGTAATAATGAATATTCGCACGTGGCAATCGCGCACGTTCAGCAATGCGTTTTATCGAAGCTCCTTTAAAACCGTAAGTCACAAATTCTTGTTTAGCGGCGGTTAATATTTTCGCTTTATTTTTTTGGCGAATTGCGCCGTCGGTAGATTTTGGATTCGACAAAATGGTGTCCTAGTTACGACTAATAAATCTCATTATACTGTAATATTAAGTTATAAGTGAACTGAGATTGTCTAACAGCGTTTAATAATAAGCTTCGTAAAAACAGGGTGATTTTTAATGTTCAACGCTAAGATAATAAAAACTGGACACTTGTGTCAACTAAAATAAATAATAAAAAAAACTGCTATCGAAGATAACAGTTTTTTTAGAAAACTTAAATTTACGTTTTAATGGAGTACTATCGCTTTACCACGTCCACTAGCTTCAGATCCTGCTTCAAGTTTACCGTTTCTATTAACAATTACGTGCATGTCACCAAAACGTCGTTGGCTTAACTTATATCCCATTTCGGTTAATTGCTTTTTAACATCACTGCGCAAGCCTTTATGATGGCGAATAACATTTTTTGGCCATAATTGATGATGAAAACGGGTGGCGTTTACAGCCTGTACTGCGGTCATATCAAATTCAATTACATTTAAAATAGACTCATAAACTGAGCTAATAATTGTTGTACCACCTGGTGATCCAGTTACCATGAAGACATCATCACCTTTCATTACGATTGTAGGTGTCATCGATGAGAGCATACGTTTCTCTGGTTGAATTTCATTGGCCTTGCCGCCAATGGCACCAAATACATTAGCCACACCTGGTTTTGCACTAAAGTCATCCATTTCATTGTTTAAAATAAATCCAGCACCTTCTACCACCATACCACTACCAAAACCTAAGTTTAAAGTGGTGGTATTTGAAACTGCGTTGCCCCATTTATCCATTACAGAAAAATGTGTCGTTTGCTCGCTTTCAACAATACCCGGTTTGATGTTTTCAGTAGTAGAGATTTTAGTTAAAGATATATCTTTAGCTCGATTGGCTAAATAGCTATCTGAAATGAGTTCTGCTTGCGGCACTTTCACAAAATCGGGATCGCCTAAAAAGTCAGCTCGATCAGCAAATACCCGTTTGCCTATTTCAGCTAGCAAGTGAATATATGGCACTGAATTATGCACCATGTGTTGACCTGCCGATTTTAATTGATACATTTTAAGCCATTGAATAATAGCAATACCGCCTGAACTCGGTGGTGGTGATGTTATTAATTGATAACCACGCCAATTAGCCGTTATCGGCTTTCTTGATTGCGCTTGGTATGCCGTTAAATCTTTTTTACTGATCAAGCCACCATGTTTTTTCATGAATTTTGCAATAAGAGCAGCTGTTTTCCCTTGATAAAAGCCTTTCTCACCCTGATCGCGAATGCGGATCAAAGTTTGCGCCAATTCTGCTTGCTTGAACACCGCATCGGTTTTTAATTTAGTAAAATAATCCGCAAAATTAACTTTTAATCCTCTGCGCTCAATTCTAGTTAAATAATATGCTGTTTTGTCTTGTAATTTAGTCGGTACCACAAAGCCTTTTTCAGCTAAATCAATAGCTGGTTGCACTAAGGTTTTCCAAGGTAATGAACCATACTTTTGATGTACTAGCCACATACCTGAAACAGTTCCGGGAACGCCTGACGAAAAGATACCAAATAATGATTTATACGGTATTACTTTACCTTGTTCATCTAAATACATATCGCGGTGTGCGGTTAATGGTGCTTTTTCACGGTAATCAATAAAATCATTTTTACCATCTTTATGTACCAACATAAAACCGCCCCCACCAAGGTTCCCTGCCTCAGGTAGAGTTACTGCCAGTACAAACTGCGCTGTGATCGCCGCATCAACTGCGTTACCTCCTTGCTTAAGTATTTTAGCTGCCGCATCGGCACTAAAACTATCAGGCATTGCTACTGCACCTTGTGAATCATCAGCATAGGCATATTGCGTAAATACTTGAGAAAGTATAAGCATACTCGCCGCAAATACTTTACTTTTTATTTTCATATTTCTTAGCATAAAAAATTATCTCTAGGATCGTTAAAAATTAATATCATGACTTCATTCGAAAAGTTATAAACCAATCATCACAATACTTGCAATGATATAAGCAATTAGTGTTAAAGCGCCGCCAAAAATCGCATAAGGTAACTGTGTTTTCACATGTTCTAATAAACCACAACCAGAAGCAATAGCAGAAACGCAGGTGGTATCAGATATTGGTGAACAATGATCACCAAAAATACCGCCACCTAATACAGCAGCAATAACCAGCGATGGTGGTAAACCTAGCGTTTGTATTAATGGAGCAGCAATAGGAATTAAAATAGCAAATGTGCCCCAAGAGGTACCAGTACTAAATGAAATAACCGCTCCTGCTAAAAATAGCATAGGCACAATTAATACTAACGGTAAATAATCACCGACTACTCCAGCGATAAATAGGCCAGTACCTAACTCTTTTAAACTCGCGCCTAAGGTTAACGAAAACAAAACAATGGTTACTAACGGCAATAATTCCGACATACCTTTAAAACCAAGATCAACTAGCTCTTGATGACTATAACGTTTTGAAAAATACAAAAGAAAATAAGCAACCACACAAGCTGACACCGTTGCGTATAGAACTGAAGCACCGCCACTACCTTGAGTTATATAGCCTTTACCGGTCCAAAACATAAAAAAGAACATACCAACTATCATCGTTAATAACGGTATTAACATGAAGCGGGCTTTAGTCGGTTTAATTAATGTCTCTTCAACTAAAGTCTCTTCAACAAGAGTCTCTTCAATTTGAGTATTTTTGTTTTGCTCTGTTGAATCAGTTAATTGATTTGATTGGTTTAATAAAATTGGCTGGTTTAATTTAAGCTCGGTCTCTCTCATTGGCCCATAGGTTTTATCGCTAACAATAGTATAAAGCACTAATAATAAAGCAATTATCGCATAAAAATTAAAAGGAACTGTTCCCCAAAGTACCGACATGGTTGACTCGCCCAAATCATAATTACCGAGTAATCCTAAAATATAAGCGCCCCAACCATTTAATAAAATCAAAATACAAACTGGTGCACTGGTTGAATCAATAATAAAGGCAAGGCGTGCACGACTCATTTTAAATTTGTCAAATAAACCGCGTGATAAAATGCCCGCCGTTAAGACACTTAAATTCGATTCAATGAAAATAACTATACCCGTGAGAAAGGTAACAGCCCCAACCTGTCGTTTAGATTTAGCAATACCTTTATTAACCAATTTTTCAACTAAAGCGCTTACACCACCAGAATTTCTAACATAGGCGAGTAAGGTACCAATTAATAGACTAAAAATTAATAAACGGGCATTACTTGGTGAGCTAACTACGCTAATAATTCGTTCAATAAAGCCAATAAACGCCATAAATATAAAATTGGTTTGTACTTGCTCTGCCGCTTTATAGGCCAACAATAACTCTGAAGAAAATACGCCAACCAATAGCGCCATAATCACTTCTTTTTTCCACATCACCACCACAATTGCAATAAGCGGTGGCAGTACTGTTAACCATTCCATAAATTTAAACCTTTTCTTATACTTTTTATTTTATCTTGTTTTTATAGTTTTTGTGTTTTTTTAGTTTAATCAGACGTTTAAACCAAGTTAACTTCAAATTCAGGTGCTGCTTGAATAACTCGTTTTACCGTACAGGTATTAGCAGCCGATAATAAAGCTTTTCGATATTTTTTCGGAAATGATTCTGGCAATTCAATATTCAAAATGAGTTTCTTTTTATATTTATCATTTTCATCAATATTAACATTGTCTTGGCTTATTTGAATACCATCAGTACTAATATCACGTGATTGACAAAATTTACGAATATAAAAGGCTGCGCATAGTGGCATGCTTGCTAAAAAATAATCAAGAGGTTCAGGGTACTCACCCTCACCTCCCGAAGTGATAAGTTGATCACTCATTATTTGATGATCACCAAAACTTGCTTTAAGTTGTTGCCCAGCTAACATGCTTATTTCAATTTTCATTTTTATCCTACTACTCAATTTAATGATTTCAGCTTCAGGGAAAGTTTCGCAAAAAAATTTATATTAACCAACTTTACATTAGCATTGGTTAATATAAAAGGGTTTTCATTATATTTAAGGACAAATTACAATATACTTATATATCACCATTGTTATAAAAAGGATTATCCAGTGACCGACCAATTTATTAAATCAAAAGCAGCTATCGCTTGGGCTCCCAATACACCACTTACCGTTGAAGAAATCGATGTAATGCTACCAAGAAAAGGCGAAGTACTAGTGCGTATTGTCGCCTCAGGTGTTTGCCATACTGATGCGTTTACTTTATCGGGTGAAGATCCTGAAGGTTTATTCCCAGTGGTATTAGGTCATGAAGGTGGTGGTATTGTTGAACAAATTGGCGAAGGCGTAACCAGTGTTGCGGTCGGCGATCATGTTATTCCACTGTACACCGCTGAATGTGGCGCATGTAAATTTTGTTTATCAGGCAAAACCAATTTATGTAGCGCAGTGCGAGAAACGCAAGGCAAAGGCGTAATGCCAGACGGTACCAGTCGTTTTTATAAAGACGGTAAACCATTATTTCATTATATGGGCTGTTCTACTTTTTCAGAATTTACCATATTACCCGAAATATCATTGGCAAAAGTTAATAAAAAAGCGCCATTAGAAGAAGTCTGTTTATTAGGTTGCGGTGTTACTACCGGCATGGGCGCGGTATTAAAAACGGCAAAAGTTAAAAAAGGCGATACCGTTGCTATTTTCGGTTTAGGCGGCATTGGTTTATCAGCTGTAATAGGCGCAACTATGGCTGGTGCAAGTAGAATTATTGGTATTGATATTAATGAAAGTAAATATGATTTAGCCCGAAAGTTAGGCGCTACTGATTTAATTAACCCAAAAGATTTTGATAAGCCAATTCAAGAAGTGATTGTTGAGATGACCGATGGCGGCGTTGATTTTTCTTTTGAATGTATAGGTAATGTTGATGTAATGCGTTCAGCGCTCGAGTGTTGTCATAAAGGTTGGGGCGAATCAATTATTATTGGTGTTGCTGGTGCAGGTAAAGAAATTTCAACACGTCCATTTCAATTGGTTACTGGTCGGGTATGGCGCGGTACAGCTTTTGGTGGCGTAAAAGGTCGCTCTGAATTACCTGAGATAGTTGACCGTTACCTTGCTGGAGAGTTTGCTTTAAACGATTTTATTACCCATACCATGAGCCTTGAACATATTAATGAAGCGTTTGATTTAATGCACCAAGGTAAGAGTATTCGCAGCGTTATTCATTTTGATGAATCACTCCTTAAAAAAATAAATAACACTTAGAAAGAAAAGAAAAGAAAAGAAAAGAAAAACAAGATAAAGGCAGCGGAATTTAATTATGGCTATAAATAGTAGAACGATTGAAAATTCAGTTTTAACAGAAGTGAGTGCGACCAAAACCTTTGAAGGATGGCACAAACAATATAGTCATTATTCAAACTGTTTACAGTGCACAATGCGTTTTGCTATTTTTTTACCACCACAAATAGCACAAGGAAAAAAAGTGCCTGTGCTTTATTGGTTATCAGGCTTAACCTGCAATGATGAAAATTTCATGCAAAAAGCAGGCGCCCTTCGCATTGCCGCAAAATTGGGCATTGCTATTGTCGCCGCTGATACCAGTCCGCGTGGTGACGATATTCCTGATGATGCTAATCAAAGTTATGATTTTGGTTTAGGTGCTGGCTTTTATGTTAATGCCACGCAAAAACCTTGGCATCAGCATTATCAAATGTATAGCTATATAGTTGATGAATTGCCCGAAATAATTGAAGCAAACTTTGAAGTTACAAATCAACGAGCGATAAGTGGTCATTCTATGGGTGGACATGGAGCATTAACAATTGCGCTAAAAAATCCTGAGCGCTATAGCTCGGTATCAGCATTTAGTCCTATTTGTAACCCTATAAATAGCCCATGGGGCATAAAAGCTTTTACAGGATATTTAGGTAAAAACCAACAGAAATGGCTTGCCTACGACAGTGTTGAGCTATTAAAACAAAACCAAAGTAATTTACCAATGTTAGTAGATCAGGGTGATAACGATAATTTTTTAACTGAACAGCTACAACCTGAATCACTGTTATTAGCTGCAAAGCAGAATAACTATCCATTAACATTTCGTATGCAATCAGGTTATGACCACAGCTATTACTTTATCGCTAGTTTTATTGAAGACCATTTGCAGTTTCATTCAAAGTATTTTTAGTAAATAGCGGTGAAAATTCAGTACACATATCCCTGATAAGTACTATATACAACACTAAAACATAACTAACTATCTATTTTTGTATATTAAATATTATGATTTTGTAAATTTAATTGAACAGATTCATATAATAAAAACGTGATTCATTTTGGATACCTATGCAATTTAAGTGAATTTAAAGCCCTAAGAATCGCATAAAAATTCACAACAAATATTTACATTTCATTTACAACCCACCTAATATCCTCTCGTTTTATTAACTTTTAAAAGGTTAAAAACTATTCAATTAACTGTTTAAAGTCAATTTTATCATAGTCGATTCTTCTGGTTATTAGATATCAACTAAAGTAATAAGTACTCCCAGCAAGAGCTTTCAGATCATGAATATTTAAAATAGAGTTAAAAAGATAATTTTAAGATTTTTTTATAATTAGCTCTGATTTTGATGTTACAAAATTTTACATCAAAAAACATTTATGCAACAATCGACCAATGTTTGTGAATTAAAACTCAAACATATAACAATAAAATTACAAAATTGAATAATTATAAATACTAGGGAATTCATTGTGAGAAAATTAAACATACTCGCTTCGAGCATTAAAACAGCACTACTGTTAGGAGCTGTTAGTAGTTTCAGTTCTTTTGCAGCAAATGCTCCAGCTCAAGCTAATCAAGCTCTTTCTGCTGCAGAGCAAGTTGCAGTAGCAAAAAAGAAAAAGGCGATTAAAGAAGTCGTTGAAGAAGAAGACGAAGTTGAACGCGTAGTCGTTACAGGTTCTCGTATTCGTCGTTCTGAATTTTCAAATGCATCACCAATTCAAGTGATCAGTGGTGATATTTCACGCGAACTAGGTCTTTTTGATGCTACTGAAATGTTGCAATCAACTAACCAAGCGGCAGGCCAACAAATTGATAATACTTTTGGCGGTTTTGTATTAGATAACGGTCCAGGCTCTGCATCTATTGGCTTTCGTGGCTTAGGTGCTAACCGTACTTTGGTACTTATTAATGGTCGTCGTATGGCACCCGCAGGTGTAGGTGGCGCGCCAACTTCTCCAGATTTAAACCTAATTCCTGGTGTTATGATCCAACGTGTAGAAAATTTATACGATGGTGCTTCTACCGTTTATGGTTCTGATGCAGTTGCCGGTGTTGCCAACGTTATCTTAAAACAAGACGTTGAAGGTTTTGAATTTCAAGGCTCTATAAACTCACCTAAAGGTGGCGGTGGTAAAGAATCTGTTCTATCTGCGATGTGGGGCGAAACTACAGACAACGGTTTTATTACTATTGGCGCTGAATATACCGACCGAAAAGCACAATCTCGTGGACAAAATCCTTTTGTTAATGGTTGTACTGAAAAATATTCCGAAGATAAAGCAGGAAATGTTTATAACCGTTATGGCGGTATTGGCCCAGTAAAAGGTGGTGAACAAAGCTGTAACATTTTCCCATTAACTAACCGTATGTACATTTATAATGGTTTTTGGGGCAGTGTTTATAACACCCCAGGTTTTACCAATACTGGCATTCCTGGTTGGAGTGAATCTTCAGTTCCTACACAATATATTGGCTTACTGCCTAACTGGGTTGGTGGTGACTCTGACGGTGATGGAATTAACGATACTGCATTCCCTGATGGCCCAGTTGACGGTAGCGACATGGATGGTTATAAAGATTTTGATTTCCAAAACCCTTTATATGCGTTTCAACAATCTGATTACTACAAATCAGGTGATTATTTAGGTAAAAACAAACGTTATTCCCTAGTAGCAAATGGCGAATATAACTTCCAAGATAAAAATGACACTCGTGTTTATTTTGATGCATTATATGCAAAACGTAACTCTGATACTTTTAGCCCTGGCGCACAAATGTTTGAAGATGTTCCGTCTGACAACCCATTTAACCCGTGTAACCCTAATGGCTTAAATGGCGTTGACTGTTTCGGTGTACTAGGTTTTGGTAATGCCGGTCCTCTTTGGGTAGAGCCAATTATTAATATTCGTGGCGATCGTGATTCACACAAAGTTGATGTATCGCAATATCGTTTAGTTACTGGTATTACCGGTGATTTAAGCGCCCTTGCGGACATGGGCTTAGAAAATTGGTATTACGATGCTTATGTATCTTATAGTGCTTCTTCTGGTAAATATGTAACTCGCGGAATTAACGAAGCTAATTTAGTGAATTCATTAAATACTACGGTTGTTAATGACGATGGATCTATTACCTGTGGTAATGGTTCAGATGGTTGTGTACCAGTAAACTTATTTTCAAGTAATATTTACCAAGTTGGTGGAGGCACATTAACTGATGCTGAAAGTAACTATTTAATGTCTGATCGTATCGCTGATACTGGTGTAAACCAAACAGTTGTTAATGGTTTTGTTGGCGGTGATTTTTTCCACTTACCTTGGAATGATGAAATTGTAAGTGGTGTTATTGGTATGGAATACCGTCGTGATGAAATTACAACCGATAGCAATAAGGTAGCAACTGAAGGTTTATTATGGGGATGGTTCTCTGATAAAGGTGCAAACGGTGCTCGTAACTTAAAAGAAGTTTTCACCGAAATTGACATTCCTTTATTAAAAGGCGTTACAGGTGCTGAAGAATTAACTATAACTGCCGCTGGTCGTATAACAAAAGAAAGCTTTTATTCTGCTGCTTCTACCTATAGCTTAAAAGCAGTTTATCGCCCGGTTGAATGGTTAACATTACGTGGTACTAAAGGTACTTCGTATCGTGCACCTAACTTACGTGAGCGTTTCTTAGCTGGTACTACTGGTTTTAATTCAGTATTTGATCCTTGTGTTGTATCTGGCGATGCCCGTGTAAGTAATCCTTTAGATCCTAATTCACCGGATAGCTACGACGCTACAGCAGAAACACGAGATCAAGGCGTATTAGATGCCTGTGCCGCAGCGGGTGTTGATCCGACTAAACTTGGTTTAGGTCAAGATGGTACACAGAAATTTAACGCATCTGGTAGTACAGAAATTAGCAGTGGTGGTACTACAGCATTGTCTGAAGAAACGTCAGTTGCAAAAACTTACGGACTTATTTTTGAACAACCGTTTACTGATGCTTTTGATTTAACATTGTCGATTACACGTTTTGATATTGAGATCACAAACTCGATAGTAGAACCTAGTGCGAGCTACAGTGTAGGCCAATGTTACAGTAAAGAAGGTAATGACGCTTTCTGTAGTCGAATTAGTCGTGATGCAAACGGACAAATTGACTCAGTTGATGGCACGTTTGTTAACTCAGGCTTAGAAACATCTAAAGGTTTTGATTACAACATTTATTATACACAAGATATTTTAGTGGGTGATAAAAACCTTAATGTATCACTAGATATACAAGCAACTAAAATGACCGAAGCTAAATTTGATATTTTAGGTGTAAGTGATGATAATTTAGGTGAGCCAACGGTTCCTGAGTGGCGTGCGTCTGCAAGATTGTCAGTAAAATATGATGATTTCCGTGTTAACTGGTCTACACGTTTCATTGGTGCAGGCGAACCTGATTGGGTTAACGATGCAGAAGATGACTTTGGTTTTAGCGCCAACAATGCTGCATGTGCTGGTTTATGGAATGATGCTGATAAAACTGATCCTTTATTATGTCGCCCTGTCGCGAAAACTAAAGATTATGTGATTCACGATGCTTCAATTTCTTGGAGTACAGATGACATTCGCGTGAACGTTGGTGTTCGTAACGTGTTTAACGAAGCGCCACCATTAGTTGATCAAAATGGTACATTCTCTAATACTAATATTCCATTAGGTGTTGGTTATGCTACTTATGGTCGTTCACCATTTATTAATGTTACTGCTAAATTTTAATTTAACTTAAACTTAAAAAATGATAAAGGCCCCTTTTTTTTGGGGCCTTTCACTTTAATACAAAGTGATTAATAAAATACAGGACAGAATATGAAAAATAAAATTCTTGCAGCATCTGCACTGCTAAGTTTATTTGTTTCTTTTACCGGCAATGCTGTTGAGAATGCAGTTAAGAATCCAATAAACAAAAACATTTTGCCACTTGATGCTTTTGCGATGATGCCGGTGATCCGCAGTGTGTCGGTATCGGATAACGGTAAAAAAATTGCCATTGTACGCGCTACTAGTAAATCCGGTAATTATATTATCGAAATTAGAGATACTCGTAATTTAGCTAAAAAACCAGTAACTCTGGGCGCTGACAAAATGATGGTATCGGGAATTTCTTGGTTAAATAACGACAGAATAGGTGTTAGTTTTCGACAAATATTAAAAGATGGCAGTCGAAAATATTGGGTAAATCAATTTGCTATTACCGATGCTAACGGTAAAGGTAAGTGGTTAATGCCCACTAAAAGTAAAAAAATTCGCGGCTTTAAAGTTGTTAATATGTTACGAGACAACAAAAATGAAGTACTTGTAGAAACAGATATTAACAACAATTTTATTCCCGACGTTATTCGCTACAATATAAAAACTGGTCGTAGTGTTGCAGTTATGCGTGGCAATACTAAAATTCAAGGCGGTTTTATTGCCGATCACGACGGCGAGATAAGAGCTGCCTCAGGTTGGAATGGCAGTGATGAAACTATTGATTTATTTGCCCGATTAAAAGGTGACGATAATTGGAAAGTTATCCATAAAATATCACCAAAAAAACGTGAAAAATATGACTTCCTTGCTTTTTCAAATGAAAACCCCAACGAAGTTTACGTTAACGCTAATATGGGTGAAGATACCACGGGTATTTATTTATATAATATTAAAACAGCTAAATATTCAGAACGTTTATTTGGCTTAAAAACAGTAGATAGTAGTGGTGTAATATTAAATAAAGATGGTGATTTTCAAGGATATAGTTATATTTCTAAAAGTTATAAACGTTATTTTATCGATGAAAATGAGCAAGCGTTATATGATAGCTTACAAACATTATTCAAAGATAAAAATGTTTCTATTATTAGCCGTTCAGATGACGATAATGCCTTAGTAATAAGAACAAATTCAAGTAAAGATAGTGGTAGCTTTTATTTATTAACCGATAAGTCAAAATTACAAAAAATAGGCGAACGCTTACCGTTATTAACCGCAGATAAACTGGCTGATGTTAAATATATATCTTATAAAGCTCGCGATGGTAGAAAAATTCGCGCTTATTTAACTTTGCCACAAGGCGAAGGCCCACATTCTGCAATTGTGTTACCTCATGGTGGTCCTTGGGCGCGTGATACCGTAGTTTTCGATGAATGGTCTCAACTTCTGGCTTCACGCGGTTATGTAGTTATTCAACCTAATTACCGTGGTTCAGAAGGATACGGTTTAGATCATTGGATGGCCGGTGATAAAAACTGGGGTCTTAAGATGCAAGACGATCTTGACGATGCCGCTATGTACTTAGTCAATAAAGACTTAACGACTAAAGATAAGCTTGCAATGTTTGGCTGGAGTTATGGTGGTTATGCCGCTTTTGCTGCTTCAATGCGCGAAGATAACATTTATCAATGTACCGTTGCTGGTGCAGGGGTAAGCGATTTGAACAGTATTAATGCAACTTTAAATGAGAGCAAGTTTTCAAGAGAATTACAACGCCCTACTATTAAAGGTATTTCTCCTTATGCACAGGTAGAAAAAGTTAATATACCTATTTTAGTAATACACGGTGACATTGATAGCCGCGTACCAATTTCTCATAGTCGAAAATTTGTTTCAGAGTTGAAAAAATATAACAAAGACTACAAATATGTTGAATTGAAAGATGCGGATCATTTTTCAGATACTTTATTTTATAATCATAAAACAAAGTTTTATTCGACGTTAATTGATTGGTTAGATAACAAGTGTGGTTTGAAAAACTAAACTTATACTGAGTTAACCGTAATTAAAATTAGTAAGTTAAAGCTTGAAATAAATACTCTTTATTTCAAGCTTTTTTATGTGTATTGATATTTAATAATATAGGTATTTAATATAATCTTGCGCTACATCACGCCATAAAAATCTGGTAGCAAGTGCGTTATTGGAAATTTCATTCCACAGATTAGGTTTCTGTTTTTTCATGGTTATTGCTGATTGAAAACGACTGAGCATGTTTTCAGCTTGTTGTGGAGGATTCTCACCATTAAAGGTAAAACCATTTTGGTTATCGATAATGGTGTCTCTTAATCCACCGACACTGTGTGCCAAACATGGTTGCCCTGCTCTCATTGCTAACATTTGGCTAATACCACAAGGTTCAAATGAACTTGGCATTAAAAATAAATCACCTGAGCTATATAGGTTTTCAGATAAATTTTGTGCATAACCTTTTAAGAAAATAAAATTATTATATTTAGAGGCTATCTGAGTTAAAAAGCCTTCTAACTTTTTGTCTCCACTACCCAATAAAATAAACACACCATCATCTGCTAACATTGCTAATAATTGCTCTAACGCTGTTTTTCCATTTTTCATGACTTGTTGAAAAAGTCGCACTTTTTGGGCGGTAATGCGCCCTACTGACGTCACTATAATCGGTTGTTTATGCTCTTTGTTTGATGAAAACTTTTGCTTTGACAATTGTTTTAGCCGTGCCATTGCAATTAAGTGTGCTTGATCTTCTAATGGCTTATCTTTTACCCAATTAAGAATTTCACTTTCACAAAGCGTATTTAGGTCATCAAAATTGAGTCGCACGTTAATATTTTTATCTATATTAATAGGATATTCACAGCCGTTTAATATGCCATATAACTTTAATAAATCTGCCGCATTTTTTAAATCATTTTCTAAACCTTCGCCGCCAAAGTAGCCCTCGTCAGGATTGCTAGGCGATAATATTTCTTTGGCATAACTAGGTGAAACGGCATGCACTTTGTCAGATAAATTGATACCTGCCCGCATTGGATTAAAGCAATGATGATAACGAGGATCATTAATTTGGTTAATATCAAAAGACAAATTGGGAAACCAAGCCTTTAATGACGATTCATCACCATCTAAAGGACGGATCCCTTGTAATGCTAAATTATGAATGGTGTAAACAGTTTTTATTGATTGTAATGCTTGATATTCAGGATCATAAGCGCGTAAAACTGATACCATCGCGGTATGCCAATCATGCAAATGTAACACGTCAATTTTGCCAAAAACGCCACTAATAATCGCTTTAGCGACCGCGGCACTATATAAGGCAAACTTAGTGGCATCAGAGGCAAAAGGTCTATTGTCAGGATCATCACAATAAATTTGACCTATTCCACCAATAGCAAACAATGGATGTTCTAATACCCATTGCGTGACTTTCTTAGAATATTTTTCTGATGAGGAGTCTATTGTAACTTTGTATATTTCTATTGTTTGAGCTTGCCCGCCAAACATCACTTGTAATGAAGTCACATATTGTGCACTCGGTAACTTAGAAAAACTACCATAGCTCGGCATCACCACATCAACTTCTTGACCAATATCAGCTAATGCTAAGGGAATATCTCTAACGACATCACCAATACCGCCTACTTTACCGTTAGGTAATGCGTCATTTTCAGCGGCAGCCATTAATATTTTCATTCTACACTTTACCTATATTTATCTGTTCTATGTATTATATGTCTATTATTATCGATATAGTCGCTATATAGTTTGATAATCACAATTGTCATCCTGAATTTATTTCAGGATCTTGTAACCTTAGATACTGAAACAAGTTCAGCAAGACAAAAAAATAGCGAGCCGTAATTGCATTAAAATGATCACTGTTAAGTCCACTCTGTTAGGTGCTTTCTGTTAAGTGATCACGTCTGGTTTTACTCGTCCTGTAAACTGTTTAATACCAGCTAACTCTTCTGCGACTTTGATTAATTCACTTAAGGCTTGTTGGGTATCTTGCTCTAACAGATCAGGATTATTTTGGTAACAATCGAGATAAACTCTTAAGGTTGCGCCTTGTGTTCCAGTACCCGAAAGTCTAAAAACTATGCGTCCGCCATTGTTTAAATAAATACGAACACCTTGCGCAGTCGTTTTACTATTATCAACGGGATCAATATATTGAAAATCATCTGCAGACTCTATTTTAACACCTGCAACCATCTGATTAGCTAACGTTGGTAATTTTGCTTTTAACTCGCTTATCATCTTATGAGCATTGTCGCTGTCTACCGCTTCATAATCATGGCGCGTAAAATAATCACGACCATATTTAGCCCAATGATTACGAACAATTTCACTCACTGGCTGTTTTTTAACGGCAATTAAGTTGAGCCAAAATAACACTGCCCATAAGCCGTCTTTTTCTCTAACGTGATTTGAGCCTGTGCCAAAGCTTTCTTCACCGCATAAAGTGATTTTTCTGGCATCTAATAAATTACCAAAAAATTTCCAACCAGTAGGTGTTTCATAACATGGTATATTCATCAATTTAGCAACTCGATCAACCGCTCTGCTTGTTGGCATTGAACGCGCAACACCTGTAATACCTTTAGAGTAAGCAGGAATACAATCAGCATTGGCGGTTAAAATGGCTAAACTATCACATGGGTTGATATAAAAAGCTTTACCTAACACCATATTGCGATCGCCATCACCGTCTGAAGCGGCGCCAAAATCGAGCGGATCATCACCATGGAGTAACGCAACAAGTTGGTGAGCATGCACTAAATTAGGATCAGGATGTCCGCCACCAAAATCAGTTAAAGGTACCGCATTTATCACCGTACCAGTTGCTGCTCCTAATCGATTTTCGAGTATTTCTTTGGCATAAGGGCCGTTAACCGCATGCATAGCATCGAAGCACATGCGAAAATCATCTTGTGTAAGCAAATCCCTCATTGCGTCAAAATCAAACATCGATTCCATCAAATCGGCATAATCTTTAACGGGATCAATAATCTGTATTTTGGTTTGTTGTATTTGTAGTACGGCGAGGTTATCAATTTCAATATCGTCCATATCTATAGTTTGATATTGTTCTATTGATAAGGTTTGTTGAAAAATAGTTTCAGTCAATTTTTCTGGCGCAGGCCCGCCATTCTCGCCATTAAATTTAATGCCAAAGTCTTCATCTGGGCCGCCAGGATTATGGCTGGCCGATAAAATAATACCACCACACGCTTTGTTTTTACGGATCACACAAGAAGCCGCTGGTGTTGATAAAATACCGCCCTTACCCACCAAAATATCAGAAAAACCATTGGCAACAGCCATTTTAATAATAACTTGAATCGCTTCACGATTATAAAAACGTCCATCACCACCTACTACCAACATTTTTCCTGTGCACGGTGCTATGGTATTGAAAACGGCTTGTACAAAATTTTCTAAATAACCGACTTGTTGAAATTGAGTCACTTTTTTGCGTAAACCTGATGTTCCCGGTTTTTGATCGGTAAATGCTTTAGTTTTTATTTGTTTTGTTGTGTTACTGTTATGATTCGTATTCATTGTCTTTGTTTATCCTTAAATATTAAAGATTGAAAGCGCTGTAATGCTAAGTGCAGCAACTAATCATTCTTTTAGTTATTCTTTTATTTTTTATTTTATTTTTTCTTTATAACTGCGCTAATTAATTGTTCTTTTAATTTTTTGTAACTCACGTTTTTAACACTCGCTTTGCCATTCAAAGATCATTGTTGCTAATGGGGGAATAGTTAACGACAATTGATGCGGTTGGCCAGCATACTTATCTTCTGGCGAACTGATAGGTTTTGAACTAACACCACCACCATTACCCACGTTACTACCACCATACTTGCTGCTGTCGGTATTTAAACATTCTCGATAATAACCAGATAAAGGCACTCCCACACAATAATTTTGATAACTTGTTGGCGTAAGGTTAACAATAACCAAAGCGGGTGCTGTACCTGCTTGCCCTTTACGTAAATAAACCAATATTGATTGTTGGCTATTTTGCGAATCTAGCCACTCAAAACCTTTACTATCACAATCTAATTCATTCAATGCAGGTATATTACGATACATGTGATTGAGATCTTTTATTAATGTTTGAATACCTTTGTGGCTTTCATGTTCTAGCAAATGCCAGTCTAGGCTTTGATCATGGTTCCATTCAGCACGTTGTGCAAACTCACAGCCCATAAATAATAACTTTTTACCCGGATGTGTCCACATAAAACCATAATAAGCACGTAAATTAGCAAATTTTTGCCAATCATCACCCGGCATTTTATTTAATAGTGAACCTTTACCATGCACTACTTCGTCATGACTAATTGGTAAGACGAAATTTTCGCTGAAACTGTAAACTAAACTAAAGGTTATTTCATTGTGATGATGTTGTCGATGAATGGGATCACGTTCCATATATTTTAACGTGTCATTCATCCAACCCATATTCCATTTAAAGCCAAAGCCTAATCCGCCTGCATCAACGGGTTTAGATACCCCCGGCCACGCGGTAGACTCTTCAGCGATCATCATTATACCTGGGTGATTTAAATAAGCGCGGCTATTCACTTGTTGCAATAATTCAATCGCTTCTAAATTTTCTCTACCACCATGAATATTAGGTAACCACTCGCCAGCTTCTCTGCTGTAATCTAAATACAACATTGAGGCAACGGCATCTACGCGTAAACCATCAATATGAAATTGATCTAACCAATAATTAGCATTGCTGATCAAGTAACTTTTAACTTCTGAACGACCATAATTATAAATGAGTGTTTGCCAATCAGGATGAAAGCCTTTACGCACATCTTCGTGTTCATATAAACATGAACCATCGAATTTACCGGTGCCGTGCACATCAGTAGGAAAATGTCCGGGAACCCAATCAAGCAATAAACCAATACCGGCTTTGTGGCAACATTCAACGAAATATTTAAAATCATCGCTACTACCAAAACGAGAGGTCGGCGCGAACAAGCCTACTGGCTGATACCCCCACGAACCATCAAAAGGATATTCACTTACCGGCATAAGTTGCAAATGAGTAAAGCCCATTTCTACAGTATACGGCACCAATTGTTCAGCTAATTCACGATAGGTTAAATAATTAGAGGAATGTTCAGCAGTTGACTGATGCTCTGCATTTCTTCGCCACGAGCCTAAGTGAACTTCATAAATAGAAACAGGACCAATATAGGGATTTGAAGAATGGACTCTGTCATTCATCCATTGTTCATCCTGCCAATGATAATCGTTGTTAGGTGCAATAATAGAGGCTGTTTCTGGTGGATGTTGCATAGCAAAAGCATAAGGATCTGCTCTTAACGGTTGAATATGCCCATTTTTATCGGCTATTTCATATTTATAACTAACATTGGCAACAACGCTCGGAATAAAAATTTCCCAAACGCCTGCCGCTGGGTGTTTACGCATAACATGACGTCTGCCATCCCAAAAGTTAAAATCGCCTACTACAGAAACTCTCCTAGCATCCGGTGCCCAAACAACAAAGCTAGTACCTTTAACGCCCTCAACTTCCCGTTGATGAGCGCCCATCCATTGATAGGTTTGCTCGTGAGTTCCTTCACAAAAAAGGTAAAGATCATCACTATTTATCAATGCCTGAAATCGATAAGGATCATCAATAACTATCGATTTGTTTTGATAGGACACACGTAAGCGATAATTAAAAACATTACGCCGACGACCTAATTTTCCTTCAAAAAGGCCACCTTGATCAATACAAGTAAGTAACGTTACTAATTTGTTCGTTTTACTGTCAATAACTTCTACGTTGAGCGCATCAGGTAAGAATGCACGAACAATTAAGCCATTTTCAGTTGGGTGTTTATGTATACCCAATACGGAGAATACATCTTGATGTTTCCCATTAATAATGGCTAAAACTTGTTCGTGATCTAACAAGCTTTTGGCTTGGATATTCATTTTCTATTCCTAATTGAGCCTTCAAACAGCTTACTTTTTTATAAAACATAACGATATAAATTACTCAGGTGTTTACCTAAAATCCGTCATCCTGAATTAATTTCAGGATCTATTCGCTAAGATACTGAAACCGCTATACTGAACTTGTTTCAGGATCTGTATTACTGATAAAAACAGCGTTAGTACTAAACAACCACCATCTAAAGATGGTGGGTTAAAAACTGCGGACTGAAAGTCCAGCATTTCGGCTAAAGCCGATTACTCCACTTCAAAGTTGTCATTTGGTTTGCGCTCAAAGTGATGTTCCA